>CERW01038056.1_pt1 | contig 13718 bp, 6 predicted proteins | sample 530751 | NCBI WGS metagenome assembly CERW01 (sample SAMEA2620929, study PRJEB7988) | marine metagenome | biome: marine biome (ENVO:00000447); feature: surface water layer (ENVO:00002042); material: "saline water (ENVO:00002010), including plankton (ENVO:xxxxxxxx)" | depth 5 m | reverse complement strand
ACAAGATTTGTACATTTAATTTAGCACATTTTAGTGACGGAGAACACGGCATTGGGCTATAAACGATTCATAGCGCTGTGCATTGGTCTTGGAGCATCACTTTTTGCAGATAACATGCATGTTGTTGGAACATTTGATTTCAATAATAATGGTAAAAGTGAAATTTTGAAGATTAATGGTCTGGCAGCACCATTGGAGTTTGTTGAGCTAGACTCCGAAGGAAACCATCTTCCTATTTGGAGCTATTCTCCCAAAGAAGGATCTATAATTGATGCAAAGTTTTCTGATCTAGATAATGATAAAATTTTAGAACTTATTGTCGTTCAGAAAAACGATGGATTGGGCAACTGGATAGAAGTTTTTGAGTGGAACGGTATAGGTTTTACATTGAACGAACGAGCATTTTCAAAAGAAAAAAAAATAACTGAAAAAGTCCGTCCATCAAATCTGTCAATTTTTAACAATTTGTTTTCTACTGCTATCTCATCTCCTACCAGAAGCGCAGATGTATTTAAATTAACCTATAGCGATGATGGGGAAGTAGAAAAATCCAATATTAAACTTTACTCTGATCCGATTGTGACAAATGGATATGGACCAGTATATACTGGAATATTTAACTCTGGAGGCATTGAGCGCGTTGCTTTAATTAGTCCAGAATCAAACGTTTTAAAGGTGAGTGTATTTTCGATGTCTCAAGATGAAGGAATGATCTCGTCTGATGTTTTTAGTCTAAGCGGTGCACGGGTTCTTTTGGGTCCAGACATACAAGCATACGATGAAGACGAAGATGGTTTCTTTGAGCTCTTAATTCCTTTTGGAACTGGTGAGGTTTACTCGCTTTCTATGAACACCGGTATCTTATTTTTTGAAAAGAGCCGTTTAACTGAAAGCAATCTATTTAACCTAAATCCTTCATCAGGAGATCAAGAAATAAGTGATGTAATATCTCAAAGAGCTAAAGTGGGGCTTGTTGATTCTGAAAATATTACGATTAGCTACAGCAATCCAATTTTTGTAGAGCCGACTGACTCTGTAATGCTTGGAGATACGCTTAATATATTTATTGCACCAGATAGTACATCTGATTTTTTCAAATTTGAATGGACTTCTCAACCTCCTGTAGGCATGGAATTTGACCCTATTTCTCAAAAAATTCTATGGTCACCAACTAGAGATCATATTGGAATGATTGACCTATCATATGTTATAACGTCACGAACAGACGAGGAAATAATTAGCAAATTTTCCCAGTTTGGTAAATCTCATTTTCTTAATCCAATTCTACTCGAAACGATGGGAACAAAAATTGTATTTGTTGGAGATACAATTGTGCCTCCTGAACCGTACGTTATTCTTCCTAAGCGTTCTCACAAAGTAACGATTGCAACAAAAGATATCGATAATGCTGACAGGTTTACGTTTGAGGGCGAAACACCATTTAGCTCAACCACATTTAATTCAAATAATATCATTACAGTTGGAGTCGATACAGACTTAAGCACAATTAAGAATGATAAATCAAGCTCTTTTATTTTCCAATCCTCTGAGGAAAAACCAGATAGCCTAGTTACGGTATCTGTAATGCATGACCTTTCATCAAATATCATTTATACATCGATTAAGCCATCTATAGATACACTCACTCAGTCGTTTGACGCAGAGGGTCTTAATCCTGAAATGTATCAATTCCCAGAGTACTTTTTTGAGGCTTTTCCGTCAACTATGAATATTGATACGACGTCAGATTCTTCATTAGTATTATTACAAACTGATAATAATAAATCAGGAGTCCTTACAGTACAGTCGCCGTTATTTTCAAAAAGCCATGATATTATAATAGAATACTTTGGAGGGCGTCCTCATGCCATTAGAGGCGATGTTAATGTGAAAAATGATGGCTCACACAAAACGTTGACTGAAATAGACTTTGAGTCAGCATTTAATCCTGTGTTGATAAGGTCACGCATAAGTTCGGTAAACAGAGACACCTTGGTTTTTCATGCTGATTCAATTCCCGATACTCTCAAGGCTAAAACTGAGTACAGATCTTTTTACTCACCAGTCAAGATTATTGAAAAAGCAGTGGACCAACCCCTAGAAAATCCTGAACCAGAAGCACCTGCTGCCGTTGAAGATGTTGAAGAGGTGCCAGTTGATTCAGTGCAACCTACAGAGTCTGCAGATCCTCTCAATAAAACTGAAACTAATGAAACTGAACAGCTCATTGAAAATCCTGAACCAGAAGCACCTGCTGCCGTTGAAGATGTTGAAGAGGTGCCAGTTGATTCTACAGGGTCATGAAAAAAACATCTCTACTCTTTCTGATTTTTCTGATACCGTTTTCATTTTCGCAAGATTTGAAAGTGACGCATATGGAGGGAACGTACGACTTAGATGGTGATGGTCTCAAAGAATTTGCAACTGTTGAATCTGGTTCTATTGGTGGCAAGCAAATTTCAGTTATTCGTTATTATGAGGTAGATGAAGATGGATACCAAGAAATTAGTTGGGAATTTGAAGCCCCAGATGGAGTTTTAGGAAATTTTGTTGATGTAGAGCTCGGCGACCTTGATGGAGATGGATCTCCTGAACTTATAACAGTTTCCAATATAACTGATGGTGAAAATGACGAGCTATTGCAACCTGTTGTATTCTATTACTTTTGGGATGGTTCGCAGTTCAGCGAGGAACCAGGTGGTGTAATAAATCTTTCAGATGGTAAAAGTTTCGTCCGTGCTCAAAACTTTACTCTAATGGATTACGATGGAGACATGGATCAGGAGTTAGCCGTTTCGGTTGGAAGCCCACTCAGGCAAGTGATAATCTTAGGTATTGATGATGCAGGTGATTGGATTGAAATTGAAACACTAAAACCAAACGGGATGCGCTCTGGTGCTGGTTCAATTTCAGTAACAGCGGTTGACTGGAATAGAGATGGTTATGATGACCTAATAACCTCTTCAGTTGAAGGTTCTGTTTTGAAGACACAACCTTTTTATAATACGGGCAACGAACTTCTTGCAGGTAAGGGTGAACAACTAAATTTACCAGGCTTAGATGGACTGATTCCTAAAAGCATATCTGTTTTGGATTGGAATAAAGATGGTTATACAGATGTAATTCTCCCTTTCCAAAACGGTGACCTTATTTCAATGACACTTCTTGGTGATATGATAGACATACAAAAGATGGAGATTGATGGAGGACCTTTGTCGAACATTAGAATTGCAGACTTTAACCAAGACTCCTACGATGACTTGCTTTTAGTGTCTGGCGATATGAATGTGTTATCTGTAGTATATGGAAATATTGGTGGTATGGATGGCCCATCAGAATATTTTACAATTGAAGAAGCTGGTGAAGTCGAGGCACAGGTTTTTACTGCGCTCCCTGTTTCAACCCAAGGAGTATACACGGGGACCGTTGTTGCAGCTGGTTGGGATGGATATGAATCTACATTGTTCATGGTAGAGATTGGTAAAGGACCAGAACCAATTCGACCAGAAGATATTGCAGAAGAAATACCTGATGAAACTGTAGAGGTGTATCCGGATATTGAAGCAGAAGAGATAGCATCTGAGGACGTACCTATTCCATTGGAAACTATGGCTCAACCTCTCCCAGACGGCATACTTCCTCGACACGTATTAACAGTTAACCAAGCATTCGCGTACACACTTCCCGAAGAAGAAAAAAAAGAATTTTATAGCTTTCGATGGTTACAGCCTCCTCCGAGCGGAATGTTCTTTCATTATGATTCTCGTTCAATTAGATGGGTTCCCGATGAAGGTCAGTTGGGCGCATATAAGATTGCATACCATGTAGAGAGAAAGCTTGGTGAAACTGTAACGCCATCAATTGCAAAAGAAGACACGCTATTAACGTATAAAGTTGTACCGGACCTTGAAGGTGATGATGAGCGCTTATGGATTTATGTAAACGATCCACCTATGATTGCTTCGGAACCCCAAGGAACAGAATTTGTTGGAGGAGAATCATTTGTATACAAACCCGTGGTCTTAGATAGGAATATTGATAAAAAGATTAGACTAGAGCTTGAATCCTCACCAGAAGGTATGCGTATTGAAAATAACGAATTTATTGTTTGGGATACTGATTCATCACACATAGATATTTATGATGTGCGCTTGGTTGCTAGTGACGGCTTTGATAGATCAATTCAAAGTTTTAGTCTATTTGCTAGGGCGGGTGTTAAAATTTTATCTATAGCAGATACTGAGGCTGAAGTAGACAAAGGGTACAGGTATAAAATTGATATTTGGCGACCAGACCTAGAACACATCCTGGATTTTTCTTTAATCAAAAATCCTGATGGAATGACAATTGATAAGACAGGTCTAATTAGCTGGACCCCATCTACAACTCAAATTGATTCGCAAACGTTTACCGTAAAAGTAAATCATGGCGTTGCAGTGGACTCTCAAACAGTAACTCTTTATGTAAATCATCCTCCAATAATTCGTTCAGCACCTTTAAAAATGAACGTTATAAACCTAGGAGAGGAGTATCGATTTGCTCTTGATGTTTTCGATCCGAATAAAGACGATGATTTAGTATTTACAGCAAATGAGATGCCAGATGGAATGCGGATGGATCCCTATGAAGGCATGATAGTTTGGGAACCCGAAAGGGAGAACATTGATTTTTCTAAACTTGATCTAACAATAAGCGATGGTCGAATAGAGAGATCAATTATAGCCAAGTTTTATGTCAATGCTCCAATCAATATAGTATCTATTCCACTAATGCAGGGCGAGGTTGGGGAAGAGTATAATCATCAGATCATAACATCCGACATGAATGTAGACGCGCTACTTCCTTATGATGAGGTCATACCACTAAAAACTGCTCAAAACTATAGGATTTACTCTATTCAAATAAGTGATGATGTATATATTGAAAATATTGACAGATACCTGATGGACTGGAATAATTCTGAAGCTGTATACCTTACTGATCAAGCAGAGCTTGATTCGTTGTCAATTGAAGTATCACGGTTAAACTTAAAAAAGTATGTTGATTATATTTTCTATGAGAATGATCGATTAAATATTATTGTTGAATCAATTGATGACAGGACCGTTGCTATTAAAGATATTTTATGGGAATTTTTTCAAGGTAATAAAGGTCGACCTCCAAAGGTAGTTGCCCGAAAAATGAGCCCCATAAAATATACATTACTAGAATTTCCTGATGGAATGGAAATTGATGAATACACTGGGGTGATAAGATGGACTCCCACAATCGATCAAGTAGACAGGCAGACGGTTTCATATATGGTTTCAGATGGGTATACAAAAGATGAGCAATCATATGAAGTATATGTAAATCATCAACCGATCATTATTTCTAGCCCGCCAGTTACTGCTTTAGTTGGAGAAGTTTTTAAATATAACATATTGGTAGAAGACAAAAATAAAGATGCAGATTTGTTATTCACACTAACTAAGGGGCCCCAAGGAATGCAAATGAGCAAAAAAGGTAAAGTTGTGTGGATACCAAAATCGGGTCAAATAAATGAAAGCAAGTTTAGCTATGAAGTGTCAGATGGATATTCAAGTGACAAGCAAGATGGAAAGGTTTTTGTTAATATAAATCCAAACATTATTTCTACGCCACGACCCGTTGCCCTTACCGGACATCAGTATAAATATCGGGTCGTGGCCGAAGATTTGAATAAAGACAGGATAGCTTATAAAGCTGTTAAACTGCCCAAGTATTCTAGCTTTAGTAAAAAAACTGGTATGCTTGATTGGAAACCCAGACCGAATCAACGCGGTCCTAATGATATTATCTTAGTTGCAATGGATGAAAGAGGCGCCATGACGTCACATGAGTTTCAGATTCATGTGTTTGAAGACCCAAGTGCAAGAAGAATGATTAATGCTGGTTGGCCGTTAATGTTGTCATTTGTAGGTGTTATGTTTGCATGGGGAATGGCGCAGATATAAAATATTTAAATTTCTTTAAAAAGTTAAAATAGGATATAACAAGTAGGTGGGGAACTATTTGTATAGTTTAAATATGAAACACACACATAATTTTTTTAAATATAGTTTTCTTCTTTTCCTTTTATCTTTCTCAACCTCAGCGCTAAACGCTCAAAAATACGATAAGCAGGTTGAAAAGCTCGCTCGTAAAATTGAGAATCAAGTGATTGATTGGAGGCACTGGTTCCATGAAAATGCAGAGCTTAGTAATCGTGAATTCAAGACGTCTCAAAAAATTACAGAAATTCTTAAAGACATGGGTTATAATCCTCAAACAAACGTTGCAAAAACTGGCGTTGTTGCGGTTTTAAATGGTAAAAAAAGAGGACCGGTAGTAGCGCTTCGGGCAGATATTGATGGACTACCTATTAAAGAAAGAGTTGATATACCTTGGGCATCAAAAATGACCGGTGTTTACAATGGTGAAACCGTTCCGGTTATGCATGCTTGTGGTCATGATACTCACATAGGGATTCTTTTAGGTGTTGCTAAGATTCTATTAGATATGAAAGATGAAATACCTGGAAAGGTCAAATTTATTTTTCAACCTGCAGAAGAAGGTGCTCCTGATGGTGAAGAAGGTGGAGCAAAATTAATGGTCAAAGAAGGGGTGTTAAGCAAACCAAACGTAGATGCAATCTTTGGTCTTCATATAAAATCTGGATTAGAAGTAGGTCAAATCAATATTAAATCTGAAGGAATTATGGCTGCTGTAAATTCGTTCAGAATTGACATTAAAGGAAAGCAGTCTCATGGTTCCAGGCCTTGGAATAGTGTAGATCCAATTATAACAGCATCACAGATGATTAACAATTTACAAACTATTGTTAGTAGAAATATGGATCTTACTAACGCCCCGGTTGTGGTTACTGTAGGCGCCATTCATGGTGGTGTAAGATCAAATATTATCCCGGAAGATCTTTATATGCTAGGTACTATTAGAACGTTCGATACATCTATGAAAGACCAAGTTCACAAAAGAATTAAAAAAATTGTACAAATGACAGCTGAAGCAAATAGTGCCACTGCTACAATTGATATCAATGAAGGATATCCAGTTACTTACAACGATCCTGAACTATACAGTAAAATGCTTCCAACATTTGAAAGGATAGCCGGGAAGAAAAATGTAAATATTATCAAAGCAGTAACCGGCGCAGAGGATTTTTCTTTTTTTCAGCAAAAGGTCCCGGGTGTTTACTTTTTCATTGGAGGTATACCAAAAGGTTTTGATTCAGAAAAAGTAGCTGATCATCATACACCAGACTTTTACGTTGATGACAGTGGGATGCTACTGGGAATGAAAACTATGACCGCACTTACTCTTGACTATCTACACAAATCAAAGTGACTCTTTGTTTGATTGCTAATACCTATAATAACTAAAAGGATTTTGTGTGGCAATTTTGTGACACGAATTAAAAAACAACATATGAACAAACTATATATTTTTATTCTTATTTTTCAATTTACAGGTGCATTTTCACAAGACATCATTGTAGATAACAGCGTACAATATAATGTTACCAACCAATACGCCAAATTTGATAGATATTCTAAGCATGGGGGTTTTAATAATTACAAGTATGAAAACAAAGACCGTATTTCATTGCCTGACAATTTTCCTGCTTTAGGCTCTACTTTTACACTTGAAGCCATGACTTTTACTGCTGATATCAGCATGGGGCAACACCAGAAAGTCATTGGTAGTGAAAATTGGAAAGGAAACTATTCACAAACATCGCCAAACATCACATTTTTAAATAAAAATGAAATATATTATGGTTTTAGCACTAACGGTAATGACAAAATGAGACAAGCGAAAAACGTTAGAAAGCCTAACACGTGGCATCATGTTGCATTTACCTACGATGGTGACAAAGGAAGGCTGTACGTTGATGGTGTTCAAGTAGATAGTACTAACAATCCAACCAAGTGGTCGGGAAAAGTTCCTGACGCTACTCCAATCGGTTTTATAGGTGCTCGTTTCAATGGAAATTTGGATGAGGTAAGAATGTGGAGCGTCGCTAGGACAGAAGCTCAGATTAAAGCCAATATGGATAGTTTAAGTGATATAAACGCGACAGGGCTAGTTGCATATTACACTATGGATACAGATAACAATTTTAAAATAATAGATCGATCTCCAAATAAATACCACGCCAGCATAAATCATGCAGAGATAATGCAAGAATACTCATCAAATTCTTGCTCTGAACCAGATGGATCAGCTAACTGCCCGTTTCCTGATCTACTAAGTGCTCTTAACATTGCACAAGGAGGACAAACAATTCTAATGAAAGAAGGTCGCTACTCAGAACTTGCTTTCGCTGAATACATCAACCATTCTCCCTATACTGAAAAATCTAAAATACGAATTATTGGTGAAAACGATAAAACTCTAATTGATGGAACTATAAATATAAAAGCAACTTGGGAGCCCTATAATTTGAATGGCCATTCAGTTTATAAAGCTGTATTAGATATGGGAGCAATATCCAAAAAGGCTAAGACGTTCATAGATACAATTTATGGTGTTTTTGTAGATGACCGCTATATGATCCCTGCTATGCCAACGAATTTCAAAAACCCAACGGATCCTACTACTGGAAATAAAGATAATCCTGAACTTAACACGGTTTGGTCAAAAAGTTATGGAACGCCATACACTGGTGGATCGACTCAGTTAAATTATAATTACCAAGTTGGTCAAATTGCCAACCTGGATACTTTAGAAGAATGGGCTTTTGAAAAAAACTCTAATACTCTTTACATTTATCCTGGTCAAAAGGTTCCTAATGAGACTAACGTTCGCGTACGAATTCGAACCCATACGCTCAATCTTCACCATTCTGATAATCTTATCTTTGATAATCTGCACTTTTATTCGAGCGCATTTTTCAGTAGACACGGTAGTTATATCACTATAAAAAATTCTAAATTTAGTCACAGCTGGGAAGCGGATCTAAGGCATCGAGAAATGGTATCAAATGGAATTGATTACCGCTATAGAGGCAATATGATGGTAGATGGCAATAACAACGTTGTACGCAATGCCACATTCAGGTACGTTGTAGACGCGTATATTTTCAGCTTCAGAGGAATAAAATACCCTATCTATGAAAATATTCTCGCTGAATACAACGGTTGGTTCGGAAATGCCTATTGGAATTTAAAGGTTGATGACAACTGCTTAAACTGCAAGCAGGATATTAATAACGACGATAATTATTTTTCTGATACGTTTCGCTATGTTACTATGAGACAAAATCGTTCAGGAAACATTGGTCCAGGAAGAAGAACATTAACAGAATATGTGTGGGTAGAGGATCACTATCAAAATACCGATGGTTCAGGTATTGGTCGCTCAACGGGACAAGCTGTGAAATCAACCACACGATACAGTTGGATGTTGAACTCAAACCGGAACGGAATACGTTTTGATGGAAGTTGTGCGGGTCAATATGGACTGGTTCATCATGTAGTCTCCCTTGGAAACAAAAGAGGATATCGCCTTAAGGGAGATAAGCACAATATTTATCACGTAATGGCGTATGATAATTGGGACGCCGACATAGCAATCCGTCCGGATAAATATTGCGGAGACTATGGTACAAGCGAATTTGAACAGCGTGTCGAAAATATGAAAGGGAACTATAATACTAAAATTCTAAACTCGATAGCAGGTAGATCGTTACCTTGCGCATCGTCAGATTGTGGTGATAGGTCTATCACAGAAAATGGTGCAAATGTAAAAAATATAGATCCAGCATTCCTTTTAAACGAATCGGGAATTTGGTATGGCAGACATTTTCCAATAGATAATAGCGAAGGTGACTGGTCTCAATCATTTCCTCAACTTGAGCTTGAGGATCCATGGCTCGACAACAAAGCCAGAAGCCCCGAACAGCTAATGCAAATATTTGGTTCTGACCCATTTGAACTTGATCGAATTCAATCTTACGATTTTAGACCAAAAAAAGGGTCCGTTTTCATAGATGCAGGAAAAGTAATTGAAGGAATCAATGATGGGCAAAGTGAAAAATTCTATCACCCGTCAACATTTGATCAACAAAACAGAAAATATATTGGAAGTGCACCAGACATTGGGCCATATGAATATGGAGATTCTGTTTATTGGATCCCAGGTTATCGCTCTGCTTACCCTTCCATACCGATACCTAAAAATGGAGCAAAAAATGTTTCGCTTGAATACGGTCTTGCTTGGAACTATCCTTGGAAAGAAGATTACAGTGGTATATCAGCTACGGTATCAATAAGCGGTCCAGGTTTGAACGAAACCCAAATATTTCAATATCCTAATAATGTGATGTTTGTAAAGCTTAAGCCGGGTGGAACTTATAATTGGAAAGTGAATGTTGATGGAGTTGCGGGAGAGTCATGGTCTTTCAGAGCCGTGGATAAAATATACCCATTAAATGACAGGTCGATAGATGTTACTGCTCAAGACAGCACATATCTACCACAACAAATTCAGAAATTACTTGTATCTAAAAATAGTTATGCTTTTTTGAAGTTCGATGTGCCTAGCGTTGTTGATACTTCGTATAAGGTTGAGCTTAACCTTACACCAGGGAAAGTTTATTCATTCAAAAATGGTGTTGTATTGTATAAATATAACCATAGAGGATGGGGTGAGGTTTTAGACAAAAAAAATATCGGTCTGGTTGATAAGAGCAATCTCATTGCTATTGATACATTAAAAGTTATTAATGAAAATGAAAAAATATTGGTTGATGTCGCAGCTTACATTGATTCAATAGGAGAGCATTCTTTTGCCTTGGGAGCGGTTTCGGAAGATGATAGTGTTTATTTCTATAGTAGCGAAAAGCTGGTTTTGGATGGTGAGTTTGATGGAAAGGTTGAATTTCACAATTCTGGATACGCAACCATGCGCAGTGTATGGCCCAATATCTCGTTTACCAATAATGCTACACTTGCAATAAATGACGAGGAGGATTTACTCCCAAAGTCATTTGCTCTTCATGATAATTATCCAAACCCCTTCAATCCAAGTACAACTATTCGCTTTGATCTTCCTAAAGCAACCGATGTATCGATACTTGTTTTCAATGTCCTTGGTCAGAAAATCAAAACCATTGAAAGAAACCAAATGAACCCAGGATATCATTCAATTACTTGGAACGCCACCAATGATTATGGATCGCAAGTAAGTGCGGGTATGTATTTTTACCAGTTAAGGACTAGTGATTTTATTAGAACAAAGAAGATGGTTTTATTAAAATAACATAAGTAATAAAACTAAAACTTCGGAGTTTGTGAGCGGTGTATTCAACCAACAATTAAACTCTAGATCGGAATAAAATTTCCTGCATTAATACGAATACTTTGCAGCTTCTATAAAAAGATCTCGAAACGCAGTCACTGTATTATCTATTGGCTCAGAATACCCACCCCCCATTAAGATTAACACTGGATTTTTTCTTTTTCGCGCAAAATCAAAGACTAGCTTATTCCGCTCATTTATACCTTTGGTAGTTAACGATAATTTTCCGTACCTATCAGTGCTTAGAGTATCAACGCCAGCTTGAAAAAATATTATATCACTTTCTACTGGGCGCAGTGCTCCTAAGCTTTCCTTAAGCATGTTTAAATAAGTTCGATCATCGGCACCAGATTCTATCTCAATATCTGTATTGCTTGTTTCTTTCTTAAATGGAAAGTTTTGCTTACAGTGAACAGAGAAAGTGTATACCTTTTCATTTTCTCTTAATATAGATGCTGTACCATCGCCTTGGTGTACATCAAGATCAATAATTAATACTTTACTATAACTAAACTTTTCTATTGCCTTGATAGCGCAAATTGCAAGATCATTAAAAATACAAAAACCTGAACCTCTGTCTCTAAATGCATGGTGTGTTCCACCCGCCATATTTGCTGCTACTGGTGCACCTTTATACAAATCAAATAATGCAGATAGACTCCCTCCAGTTAATAATAAAGTTCGGTCAATTATTTTATTAGACCAGGGTTTGAGGCCAATTTCACGTACTTGTTTTTCTGATAATTCTGACTTTAAAAATGCGTCAACATAATTTTTAGAATGTGCTCTATAAAGATCCTCTACCTTTGCCTGATGTGGAGTTTTAATTGTAATGATGTTAGATAATTCGCTAGTGGCTAGTTCATCTTTAATTAGATCATAACGCTCCTTTGGAAAAGTTGATTTAGAATCAATTCCTTTAGTATATAATGGGTGATAATAAATATTCATAAATACAAAAGTGAAGCCCTAGTTTTTGATAAATCTAATTTAGAAAACTACTTATGTGCTTTTTGCCGTTATCGTCTAATTCAAATTCAATGTTTAAAGTAAATAATTTTATATCTTTCAAGTCTAACGTATCTAACCTTACAAGATCCTTCTCAGTAGTAACAATTATATCGGCTCCACTCTTAACTAGAGCTTTTTTAAAATCTTCGATATCGTTTTGTTTGAATTCATAATGATCGATATAAGATATTTTGTCTACCACATCGATACTGGTATCTCGCAAAGACCTATAAAAACTTTGAGAGTCTGCAATCGCAGAAACAGCAACAGCTTTTGTATTGGGCTTTGGTTTAAAAGTTGTTGAGTTGCTATCTGAAAAGCCATTTATCCTAATTGAACTGTAAAAAATAGGATGGCTTGTTTTCTTTGCAGCGTTTAATATTTTTTTTGATGGTTCGGAGCCATTTGACTTTGTAAAAATAATAATGTCTGCTCTTTTCAAATGCGACATAGGTTCTCTTAACAAACCGTGAGGAATTAACTTATAGTCCGATTTTGGAGCTTGAGTATTTAATAATACAACATCAAGATCTCTTTCTAATGAACGATGTTGAAAAGCATCATCTAGGATAATAATATCTGGTCTAAATTTTTCAACAATATAAGTTGCGCCACGATGTCTGTTTTGATCAACTACCACAGGAACATCTTCTAGTTTTTTAGCAATAAGAGTTGGTTCATCACCAAAATTTCGCCAATCAATGTCTTTCTTTTTTCCATTTGTTACTACTTGAGTTCCAGCAGTTTTTCTTCCATACCCCCTACTTAGAACTGCAACTTTGTAATTGTTGTTTTTGAAAAATTTAGAAAGATATATAACAGCTGGTGTTTTTCCGGTCCCTCCTGCTGTTATATTTCCGATACTTATAACCTTTGCAGGAACTCTTCTTGAAACGAAAAAATTAAAGTTATAAAAAATATTTCTCCAAAAAATTACCCCCCAATAAAAAATAGTTATTGGAAAAAATAAGAATTTAGCACGTGTTTCAGTAATCCTTGACCAAGCCGACATTATCATTTACTCTGTTTTCAAGTTCATCTAGTGAATTCTTTAAGCGTATAGAGCACTCCTCATAAGAATCCTCTTTAGAAAAGATTAAAGGTTCACCAAATAATAAATATGTTTTTCCAAATGGTTTTGATAGATAAAAAGTGTCCCAGTTTTTAAAAGACCAACGCCGTGTTGATTGTCCTGCAACAGGGACTATCACTGCTCCTGTTTTTTGTGCAGCTCTTATGGCACCAGGTTTTGGTATTTTTGCAGGACCCTGAGGTCCGTCTGGTGTTATAGCAAATACATTTTTATTTTTTCTCAGTATTTCGATCATTTCAACATATGCTTTCTTCCCCCCGTCTGTAGATGAACCCCTAATTACATTCCAGCC
>CERW01116641.1_pt1 | contig 13796 bp, 12 predicted proteins | sample 530751 | NCBI WGS metagenome assembly CERW01 (sample SAMEA2620929, study PRJEB7988) | marine metagenome | biome: marine biome (ENVO:00000447); feature: surface water layer (ENVO:00002042); material: "saline water (ENVO:00002010), including plankton (ENVO:xxxxxxxx)" | depth 5 m | reverse complement strand
AAGGCGATCGAGTTGGTAGTCAAGACCTGCCTCATAATGTGCCACTAAATTTAAAATTCGAGAAAAACACAACAAATCCTCTCTCATCTGCAGAGACTTATTATTAATGATCTTGGAAAGAAAACAAATGGCGTTTTCATAATCACCGGTACCAAAATACAAGCTGGCTATCTTATAGTAAAACACCATCACATGATGTTCGTCTATTTGGTTGGCGTGTCTCTTCAAACCTTCAAGCACCTCTTCAATTAAAGGAAGGCCCTCGTTGAAACTACCTTCCATAAAATGTAAATTAATCTTATTGGAATACAGGTAAAGAAACACCAAGCCGTCAATATTATCGTCATGAGGGAACCACGCTTTTTGAGTTATTTGTTCAAAATCGTTCAAAACATTTTTAAATTTTTGATGGTGCTTTATGAAAAATAAGGCCTCTAAAAGATACTGGTATCCTCTTAAGAAAAATACAGGATTTAAAGGAATCATAGTCTCATTATCATAAAACAAGTCCACCCATTTACGGGAGTATTTATAACAAGACTTGAAGTCTTGAATTAAAAAACTATACCAAAGATGAGACTTGTAAAGCCAAAGTTTTTCTCTAAACCCCAATGCTTCAATTTTAAATTTTGGCATTCTTTTATCAAAATAATCCGTCACTTTTTCATGCTCTGCATTATTTTTTACATAACCTGTTTTTAAAAACAACCCATACAATTGTAGAGATAAATTAGACAACTTGCTGGCAATAACATTCTGACGGCTCAACTCTTTGGCTTGAATTGTTAATGCGTCAGCCCTGTTACTAAGACTTCTTGTGATGTATTGAGATTCTATGACTTTTTCAAGTTCAACGATCTCATACGCAATATTTTTTTCCTGGTTTTTAATGGCTAATGCCTTCGCCTTATCTAGTATTTTCAAACTTTGCTTGTAGAGCCCTTTGTGGTACAAAATAGTAGCAAAATCCAATTGCTCCCTCAGTTGTATTCTCAAATTTTGATGAGAAGGATTCAGTTTTAAGCTTATAAGTATCTGCTTGTATAAATGGGCTTTTAAATTGGAAAGCTGTTGTTTTTTTACGAATCCTTGCTTTAAGATAAGTTTTTCATCGTAAACCTTAAGCCGTTCTAACAACTTAAACAGCAACAAAAACTTTGAATCTTCATTCACACCCAATCTACCGACATAAAGCTTAAACTGTCGCTTTTCAGACTTGGTCAGTGATTTCACCAAGACAAACAAATTGTCTTTTGTAAGTTTAGTCATAATTAAATAATGCACTTAACACTATGATATTCATATTATTACATTAAAATACTCCTGGTTAAGCATTGTAAATTTATGAAAATAATTTAGGTTTAAAATTCAAAAAAAATTAAATTCGTTATTCAATACAATATAGAATATATTATATAGAAATGTCCACCACAAACGTTCAAATATTTGACACTACTTTAAGGGATGGAGAGCAGGTGCCTGGATGCAAGCTCAACAAAGCTCAAAAAACAGTTATCGCGGAGCAATTAGACCTGTTGGGCGTGGATATTATTGAAGCGGGATTCCCAGTGTCTAGCCCTGGAGATTTTGCATCGGTTGAAGCCGTTTCAAAAATCGTTAAGAATGCGACTGTTTGCGGATTGAGCCGCTCCGTAGAAAACGATATTAAAACTGCTGCTGAAGCTCTAAAATATGCCAAGATGCCCAGGATTCATACAGGTATTGGAACTTCAGATTCACACATTAAATTTAAATTTAACTCGAACAGAGACGCCATTATAGAACGTGCTGTTGCCGCGGTGCGTTATGCAAAATCATTTGTGGAAGACATAGAGTTTTATGCGGAAGACGCGGGCCGAACGGATAACGAATATCTTGCAAAAGTTTGTGAAGCTGTCATTAAAGCTGGAGCCACCGTTCTAAATATTCCGGATACAACAGGGTATTGCCTTCCTCATGAGTACGGGGCTAAAATAAGGTACCTTAAAGAGAATGTAAAAGGAATTGAGAAAGCCACTTTATCTTGTCATTGTCACAATGATCTTGGGCTAGCCACAGCAAATTCTATTGAAGGTGCTATCAACGGGGCGGGCCAAATTGAATGTACCATTAACGGCATTGGCGAACGTGCAGGCAATACCGCATTAGAGGAAGTAGTCATGATCATGAAGCAACATCCAAACCTGAAATTGGATACCAATATTAACACCTCCATGCTCTATGGCATCAGCCAACTGGTTTCTGATAATATGGGAATTTACACCCAGCCCAACAAAGCCATCGTCGGTGCCAATGCATTTGCGCACAGCTCAGGAATTCACCAAGACGGTGTCATAAAAAATAGAGAGACCTATGAAATTATAGACCCAAAAGATGTTGGTGTTACCGAATCGGCTATTGTTCTGACAGCCAGATCTGGTCGCGCCGCCTTGGCTTATAGGGCAAAAAATGTCGGATATGAGCTTACAAAACTACAACTCGATGTCGTTTACAAAGATTTTCTAAAATTTGCAGATTTAAAAAAAGAAATAAATGACAATGACATCCACAAAATCATGGAGTCTAGTGCTATTTACAATGAACTCCGCTGATTTATGAAAAAGACACTTTTTGATAAGGTTTGGGATGCGCATGTTGTGGAGTCTATTGAAGATGGACCTCAAATACTGTACATCGATAAGCATCTTATTCATGAAGTTACAAGTCCTCAAGCTTTTAATGAATTAAAGGAAAGAAGAATTCCGATTTTTAGGCCACATCAAATTGTAGCCACAGCCGATCACAATACTCCTACAACAGATCAACATCTACCAGTCAAAGATGCTCTTTCTAGAAAACAACTTGAACAACTTTCAAAAAATTGTTTAGAAAATAACATTACACTATATAAACTCGGTCACAAGTACAATGGCATTGTCCACGTCATGGCGCCAGAGTTAGGCATTACTCAGCCAGGCATGACCATGGTGTGCGGAGACAGCCATACCTCAACACACGGCGCTTTTGGAACGATCGCTTTTGGTATTGGAACAAGTCAAGTCGCCCAAGTCTTTGCAAGCCAATGTCTTTTACTCAAAAAACCAAAGCGCCTACGTGTAACTGTAAATGGCACCCTCAAAAAAGGGGTTTTAGCCAAAGATGTTATTCTTTACATTATTTCAAAATTGGGCACCAATTCAGGGACGGGTTATTTCTGTGAATATGCAGGAGATGTTTTTGAAAATATGAGTATGGAAGGTCGAATGACCGTCTGTAACATGAGCATTGAAATGGGAGCTAGAGGCGGTATGATTGCTCCAGATCAAACTACTTTTGACTATATCAAAGGCCGCGAGTTTGCCCCTAAAGGAACTGAGTTTGAGAAAAAAATTGAATATTGGAAAACACTCCCAACAGACGAAGGGGCTAAATTTGACAAAGAATATTCTTTTGATGCTAAAGACATCGCACCCATGATTACTTACGGGACTAATCCTGGGATGGGCATTAAAATATCGGATGTCATACCTGTAGAAAACAATCCATCCTTTGAAAAGTCTTTGGAATATATGGATCTTAATGCTGGAGAGTCTTTACTAAACAAGCCCATCAATTTTGTGTTTATTGGCAGTTGCACCAATTCTAGAATTGAAGATTTCAGAGTGGCTGCCAGTTATATAAAAGGCAAACAAAAAGCAAAAAATGTAACAGCTTGGTTGGTTCCAGGAAGTCGACAAGTGGAGGCACAAATCAAATCGGAAGGCTTACAGAGTGTTTTTGAAGCCGCTGGATTTGAACTGAGACAACCCGGATGTTCGGCTTGTCTGGCCATGAATGAGGATAAAATCCCGCAAGGTGAGTACTGTGTGTCTACCTCAAACAGAAATTTTGAAGGCCGACAAGGCCCTGGTGCCAGAACCATATTGGCTAGCCCATTAGTGGCTGCAGCAACTGCGGTTGAAGGAAAAATTATTGATGTTACTCAAAATGTGCTGTAATGGAGAAATTTATAACCCTTAAATCGCCAGCAATTCCACTCAATATCGCCAATGTAGATACCGATCAGATCATTCCTGCAAGGTTCTTAAAAGCCACGGATAAAAAAGGCTTTGGAGACAATGTTTTTAGAGATTGGCGCTACGACAAAGACCAGAATTTAAAGCCTGATTTCCCGCTTAACAACCCAAAACATAGCGGAAGTATTCTTGTGGCAGCAGACAACTTTGGCTGTGGCTCGAGTCGAGAACATGCCGCCTGGGCCTTGGTAGGTTATGGTTTTAAAGTGATTGTTTCAAGTTTTTTCGCTGATATTTTTAAAGGTAATGCCCTCAACAACGGTTTGCTTCCCATTCAAGTATCTGAAGCATTTCTAAAGGCACTTTTCGAAGTTATTGACAAGGATTCCAATGCCACTTTAACAGTCAATTTAGAAACGCAATGTTTGTCGGTAGATGGTACAAATTTAAGTACTAACTTTGACATTGATCCCTACAAAAAAACATGTCTTATAAATGGCTATGATGATATTGATTACTTGATAAGCCAAAAAGAAAAAATTGAGGCCTTCGAGCATCTAAAAAAACATTAATTATGAATCTAAAAATTGCCGTATTGCCTGGAGATGGTATAGGCCCCGAGGTCACCGAGCAAGCTGTTAAAGTTTTAAACGCGATTGCCATAAATTTTAATCATAAATTTAGTTACACTTATGCCGATGTGGGCGCCATCGCCATAGACAATCACAATGATCCTTTGCCAGAGACAACACTCCAAATTTGCAAAAAAAACGATGCCATTTTATTTGGTGCGATTGGCGACCCAAAATACGATAACGATCCTTCGGCTAAAATCAGACCAGAGCAAGGGCTTTTAAAACTCCGAAAAGAATTGGGATTATTTGCAAACATACGCCCTGTAAAAGCTTACAAAACACTCTTAAAAAAATCGCCGCTGCGGAAAAAAATCATCAAGGGAACCGATATTAGTATTTACAGAGAGCTAACTGGAGGCTTGTATTTTGGAGAAAAAAAATTAAGCGAGGATGGCAATACAGCTTCAGATTTGTGCACCTATTCACGCCATGAAATTGAGCGGATTACACACATGGCGTTCAAGGCGGCAAAAGCAAGAAAAAACAAGGTAACTTTGGTAGACAAAGCCAATGTTTTGGAAAGTTCTAGACTCTGGAGAAAAGTCGTCACAGAAATTGGAAAGCAATATCCTAAAGTTAATTTAGATTTTTTATTTGTGGACAACGCTGCCATGCAAATGATTCAAAACCCAAAACAATTTGATGTCATTCTAACAGAAAACTTATTTGGAGACATTATCAGCGACGAAGCCAGTGTGATTGGAGGTTCTATTGGTTTATTGGCTTCTGCCTCTGTGGGAAATAAATATGCCATGTTTGAACCTATACATGGTTCCTATCCACAAGCGACTGGAAAAGGCATTGCCAATCCAGTGGCCTCTATTTTGTCTGCGGCCATGCTGTTAGATCACTTTGAATTGTATGAAGAAGCGAAAATGATTCGCAAAGCCGTGGATAAATCACTCGTATTACAAATTACCACCCCTGACTTGAATAAGAAATTTGACAATGTTACCACAAGTAAAGTCGGCGATTTTATTGAAGATTTCATCAATAATCCAGAAGATTCTAATTTAAATTTCTCTAACATATATCTGGGTCAATCTACAATCATCTAAACTAAAAAATTCAACAAAAAAAAGCCTCATGCGTTGCATGAGGCTTTTTTTGTTACAATTTAATGGTTTTGCCTTTACCGTCTTTAAAACGATGTTCGAGGTATGTGTAAGCATCTCTTGGCATTATTTTCACCCAAACCTTGTATTGAAAAAACCATTTCAATCTTATGGATGGGAACCCTTTTGTTATAAAGGCGGCGATAAAAGGATGTGTGTTTAAGGTCACCTTATTATTGCCTTTTTTAATAATTAAATCTAATTGATGATTGATTTTGTCAATCAAAACAATGGGTGCTTCAACTTCAAGGCCAGTTGGACCATTGGGGTTGGGCTCTTTCGTTTTGATATTCATTTCAGGACGAACACGCTGACGTGTTATTTGGATAAGGCCAAACTTACTAGGGGGCAAGATTTTGTGTTTGGCGCGATCCTCCTTCATTTCATCTCTTAGGTGGTTGAAAAGTTTTCTCCGGTTCTGAGCATTGCTCATGTCAATAAAATCGACCACAATGATACCGCCCATATCCCGAAGTCTAAACTGTCTTGCAAGCTCTGTGGCTGCAATCATATTGACTTCAATGGCTGTATCTTCTTGGTTTCTTTCTTTACTGGTTCTATTGCCACTATTGACATCCACAACATGAAGGGCTTCGGTATGCTCTATAATTAGATAAGCGCCTTTAGGCAAACGAACTGTTTGACCAAATGAAACTTTAATTTGACGCTCTATACCAAACTTTTCAAAAATTGGTGTTTTGGAATTGTAAAATTTTACAATATTTTCCTTGTGAGGTGCTATTTCAAAAATATAGTCTTTGATTTTTGCACAAAGATCAATGTTGTCTACATTAATTTTTGTGAAGCTGTCATTGAAAATATCTCTCAAAATTGAAGAAGCTTTATTCATCTCTCCAAGAACTTTACTAGGGGTGTGTGCGTTGGGTATGCGTTTACACACATCCTCCCATTTGCGATAAAGATTTTGTAAATCTCTATCTAGTTCTGCAACTTTTTGACCCGTAGCAACTGTTCTAATAATGACTCCAAAACCTTTTGGAGCGATGCTCTTCACCAATCGCTTGAGGCGTTCTTTTTCGGCACGGCTTTCTATTTTTTGTGAAATAGAAATGCGATTTGAAAAAGGAACTAAAACCAAGTAGCGCCCAGCAAATGAAATCTCTGAACTTATTCTTGGGCCTTTTGTGGATATAGGTTCTTTCACAATTTGCACCAACAATGTTTGATTGGTTTTTATAGCCTGATCAATTTTACCGTCTTTGTGAATGTCTTTCTCATATGGAAAATCCTTTAGAGAAAAATCATTTTGTTTACCTGTGCTTACACGTTTCATGAATTTCATTAAAGAAGGAAGTTTTGGACCTAAATCATGGTAATGCAAAAATGCATCTTTTTGATAGCCTACATTTACAAATGCGGCATTCAGTCCTGGTATAGACTTTCTGACTTTGGCGATAAACACATCGCCAACAGAAAATTTATTATTATCCTTATCCTTTTGATATTCAATAAGTTTACCTTCTTTTAATAAGGCAAAATCAACATTGTCTGAATTGGATCGAATTATTAATTCTTTGTTCATAATGTTAATTTTAATCTGTACAATTAATTTTGTACAGATGGATTGTACAATAATTCTTTGACTTACCACAAGCTTTTAAAAAGTGTGGTAAGGACTTGTGGTGTATTATGACCACAAGCATCACAGGATTTAATCCCGATAAATTCAAAATTTTCAACAAGGTAAAGTTGAAAAATACATGAATTTGATGTCAATGAACGTTCTTTAAAAAATCGAAAAAAGCAGCCAGGGCTACTTTATCAATTTACTTCTTTTTGTGTCGATTTGCACGACGTCTTTTTTTACGCTTATGCGTAGCTACCTTGTGTCTTTTACGTTTTTTACCACTGGGCATATATAAACTTTGTTTATTTTATTAATTAATTAACTTTTACCTTCTTTTTTACACCTTCAAGAAATATTTTTGAAGGTTTAAATGAAGGTATATTGTGTGCTGGTATCTTTATTGATGTGTTTTTCAAAATATTTCTACCGATTTTTTCCGCACGTGTTTTAACCACGAAACTACCAAAACCTCTTAGGTAAACGTTATTTCCAGATTCTAAAGACCCTTTGACTTCTGACATGAAAGATTCTACGGTTGCTAATACATCCGTTTTTTCAATGCCTAAATCGTTCGAGATTTTAGTTACTATTTCTGCCTTCGTCATAATTTGTTTATTTAAGTTAATGTTATCTGAGGGGATGCAAATATATGTATTTTAAATTCAATATTTCAAAGCTATATAATTAAAATTTAAACGCTGAATAGTTTATTTTTGTATCTCACGCCTATAAGAAATGGATTTTAATTCTGATTTAATTCAATGGTACTCCTTTCATAAAAGACCGCTCCCCTGGCGTGAAACCAAAGATCCCTACAGGATTTGGCTTTCTGAAATCATACTGCAGCAAACACAAATCAAACAGGGCTTACCCTATTATTTAAAATTTACCGCAAACTATCCAACGGTGTTTGACCTTGCGAAAGCATCAGAAGACGAAGTCCTTAAACACTGGCAAGGTTTGGGTTATTATTCTCGAGCACGCAACCTCCATAAAACCGCAAAATATGTTGCAGAAGAATTAAACGGCGTTTTCCCAAAAACATACAAAGAACTTTTAACGCTTAAGGGGGTTGGAGATTACACGGCTAGTGCTATTGCTTCGATATGTTACGAAGAGCCTGTTGCGGTTGTGGATGGCAATGTTTACAGAGTGTTGTCGCGTTGTTTTGGTGTTGATACCCCCATAAATTCAACTGAAGGCGTTAAACAGTTTAAGCGATTGGCCATGTCATTGCTGCCAAAAAATAATATTGGAGACTACAACCAAGCCTTGATGGAGTTTGGGGCAAAACAATGCAAGCCAAAATCTCCAGACTGTTCCAATTGCCCTGTAGATTCTGAATGTGCAGCCTTGGCCACTGCAAGCATTCAGAAATTACCTATTAAATTAAAAAAGATTAAAATTCGAAAACGTTATTTAAACTTTTTAGTGCTGTTGACTAAAAATCACAAAACCGTTTTGGAGAAAAGAATTGAAAAAGGGATATGGCAACATTTATATCAATTCCCAATGCTTGAATCAGACACATCAATTTCAAAAAAGGAGCTGTTAGCCAATTCAGATTTTAAGAAAATACATGCGCTTAAATTAAAAAATGTTAAGTTGTTTAATTCAAAGGACATTCTTCATAAATTAACACATCAAGATTTGCATGTCAAATTTTGGATCATTCAAATAAAAAATGATATTGACAATGGCATTTCATGGGCAGAGGCGCAAGCACATGCGGTTCCAGCCGTTATTGCGCAATTTATTAAGGCTTTTAATCCTTAAATTGTTATTATTTAAATATATTTATATTTTCTTTACCTAAATACATAAAACATGTCTGGAACTCTCAATAAAGTTATGCTTATTGGTCACTTAGGAGATCAAGTTAAAATGCACTATTTCGATGATAAAAATTGTGTGGGACGTTTTCCGTTGGCCACCAACGAAACCTATACCAATAAACAAACCAACGAAAAGGTCACCAATACAGAATGGCACAATGTGGTGGTTAGAAATAAAGCAGCCGAAATTTGCGAAAAATACCTTAACAAAGGGGACCGTGTTTATATTGAGGGGCGCTTGAAAACTCGCAAATGGCAGGATGATAAAGGGAGTGACCGATACTCCACTGAGATTGTTTGTACAGATTTTACCTTTCTGACAAATAAAAATGAGCAAAATTCCGTGCCAACCACAGCAGCATCAGCGCAAGCGCAGACAACTCCAAATCCAGATGTAAAAGAAACAGATGCCAATGGGAGTAACGACTTACCTTTTTAATTTTTTCTCAAACTAACTGCCTTTGAATTCTGACTGTTTTATTGCTTTTCAAGTCATAGATACAACACTTATCTTAGGAATTGCTTCTGTTTTGATTTTACTGCTGTGCTCTGCCTTAATTTCTGGAGCAGAGGTGGCATTATTTTCACTTACCCAAGCCGATTTAGAGGCCTCTGAAGAACAAGGCTCAAAATCTATCCATATTATCACCCAACTTTTAAAACGTCCAAAAAAATTATTGGCGACCATACTGGTTGCAAATAACTTTATAAATATTGGAATTGTTCTTTTATTTGCAGCCCTCAGTGATTATTTTTTTAAGGAGACAAACACAAAACTCGAACTTGGTTTTGTCGATATTGATTTGGTATTTTTTATTGAAGTTATTATAATCACTTTTCTAATTCTTCTATTTGGCGAAATTCTACCCAAAGTCTATGCCAACCGGAATAATTTGAAGTTTTCAAAATTTATGGCCCATCCATTAAAAATAATGGATGTTTTGTTTACGCCTGTAAGCATGCCAATGCAAAACTTTACAATATGGATTCAAAATCGGCTTGGAAAACAAAAGTCTAATTTAAATGTCGACTATCTATCTCAAGCCCTAGAATTGACCAGTGAGGAGGATACAACAAAAGAGGAACAAAAAATATTAAAAGGCATTGTTTCCTTTGGAAACACTGACACTAAACAGGTCATGCGTCCGAGAATTGATGTTTTTGCACTTGAAGCCTCAGCGGACTTTGAAACCATTGTGCCTAAAATTGTAAAGCACGGCTATTCTAGAATTCCCGTTTATCAGGACAGTACCGACTCGGTGTGCGGCATTCTTTATGCCAAAGATTTATTGCCCCATCTCCATAAAAAAGAATTCAACTGGAACAGCTTGTTAAGAGCCCCATTTTTTGTTCCTGAAAACAAAAAATTAGATGATTTGATGGTAGAGTTTCAGGAGAAAAAAATACATTTAGCAATTGTAGTAGACGAGTATGGAGGAACCTCAGGGGTCGTTTCGCTTGAGGATGTCATTGAAGAAATTGTAGGTGATATTAGCGATGAATTTGACGACGATGATTTGATTTACTCAAAAATCGACGATGCTAATTATGTTTTTGAAGGAAAAACAACACTCAAAGATTTTTATAGAATTATAAAATTAGAAGATGAAACTACCTTTGAAACAAACAAGGGAGAATCTGAAACTCTGGCAGGATTTGTATTGGAAATTTCAAAAAGTTTTCCAAAAATCAAAAGCAAGCATAAATTTGATGCCTATACTTTTGTTGTTGAAAGCATTGACAACAAGCGTATTAAACAAATTAAAGTGTCTATAGAAAAATGAAACTATATTATTCCATTTTTATTTTAATGTTATCTTTTATGGGGTGTCGTGAGACCATTGTTCCTAAGCCCAATGCTTACTTAAGCTTGAAATATCCTGACGCTTTTTATCAAAACATTGCCTTGGACCTACCGGTTAAATTTGATATAAACAAATTGGCTATTGTGGAGGGTATACAATATAAAGAAAGTTCACAAAGTCTTATCTTAAACTATCCGCTACTCAAGGCGAAGTTATATTTATCTTATCATCCTTTAAATGAAAACCTTACTCGCTACGTTTCGGAAACAGAATTTACCACAAAAAATCACGCAAAAGTTGCGCACGAGATCACAGAACAAAAATTTGAAAATTTCCGAACCAATGTTTTTGGAAAAATGTATGAGTTGACAGGTCCTGTCGCATCTCAATGTCAATTTTATGTCACTGATAGCAGCCAACATTTTTTGACAGGATCTTTATATTTTAAAGTTAAGCCCAACTACGATTCCATACTACCAGCAGTGCGTTATTTGCAAAAAGACATGATACAATTGGTGCAAAGTTTAGAATGGAAATTTTAATTTTTTTATGATTTTAAAGCATTCCATCCTTGTGCTGTGAGTGGAATTTTCTCCTGGCCACGAGTCACAAGATGCATTCCTGAGAGTGCTTCTGTCATGTATCCAATAACCGTTAAACTTGGATTGCCTTTTATTTTTGGGTAGTCCTCTTGAGAGATAGTCATGAGTAATTCATAATCCTCACCGCCACTCAAGGCAATGGTAGTGCTGTCTAAATTAAATTCCTCACAAGTTGAAATAACTTGAGGGTCTAAAGGAATTTTTTCTTCATACAAATCACAACCAACCACACTCTGCTTGCAAAGGTGAATAACTTCGGATGACAACCCATCACTTATATCAATCATAGCCGTAGGCTTTACGTCTAAATCTTTGAGCAGCTTGACAATATCTTTTCGGGCTTCCGGTTTTAGCTGCCGCTCAATGATATAAGAATAATGGTCTAAATCTGGTTGGTTATTAGGATCAACCTTAAAAACTTCTTTTTCACGTTCCAAAACCTGAAGGCCTAAATAAGCAGCTCCGATATCCCCAGTGAGCACCAGCAGATCATTGGGTTTAGCGCCATTGCGTTTTACAACCTCAGAAGCACTGACATGACCAATGGCTGTCACTGAAATGGTTAAACCACTGATTGAAGAAGTGGTATCGCCTCCAACAACATCCACTCCATAAAACTTGGCTGCTTTGTTGATGCCATCATATAAAGCCTCCATCGCCTCAAGTGTAAATCTGTTTGAGATGGCAATTGAAACTGTAACTTGAGAAGCCATTGCATTCATGGCATAAACATCAGACAGGTTGACCACAACGGCTTTATAGCCCAAATGTTTAAGGGGCATATAACTCAAATCAAAATGCACCCCTTCAACTAAAAAGTCAGTGGTCACAACAACCGATTTATCTTTAAAATTTAAAACAGCCGCATCATCTCCAATGCCTGTAATGGTGGTTGAATTTTTAATTTTAAAATTTGAAGTCAAATGATCAATAAGTCCAAATTCACCAAGATTTGAAAGAGCTGTTCTGTTTTGATTTTTATCTTCTAACATGGTGTAAAAATACGGCAATTATAGAATTTTTATGATTTAATTATAGAATTTAATGTAAATTGACATTTCCTTTATTTCATTAATATGAGCTTGGCTAAAAAAATTTTGCTTCTTGTAATCTTATTTTCAAACACTAATCTCTTGGTTGGTTGTGATTCTGAATTCATACAAGTTGGCGCTATAGATGCCGATTTCGATGGTGTTTACGATTTCGATGATAATTGTCCACAATTGGCCAACCCAAATCAAGAAGACAGCGATAATGATGGTATCGGAGACCTTTGTGATGCTGTAAATTTCACCTCACTGCCCTGTGAAAATGGCTATGCTGGAATTTATCCATGTGATGGGTTTGACCTCATAGGTTATTTGTCTTTGGAAGCGCTAAGCATCGGACCTGTCGTTGGTAATCTTTCTGGAAACGATTCTTGGGGATGGACAGATCCTGAAAACGGCAAAGAATATGCCTTGTTAGGTGCTTCTTCTCACACAGCTTTTGTGGATATGAGTGATCCCGATAACTTAATACTTGTGGGTGTGCTACCCACAGCTACAGTTAACAGTTCTTGGCGGGATATAAAAGTGTATCAAAACCACGCTTTTATTGTATCTGAAGCTAGTAACCATGGTATGCAAGTTTTTGATTTAACGCGTCTTAGAGATTTCGAAACCACAGCAATTGAGTTTGAAGCCGATACACATTTTACAGAATTTGGCAGAGCACACAACATCGTTATTAATGAAGACTCTGGATATGCGTATGTCGTGGGGACTCGAGGAACACCTTATAATGGTGGACCTTTGTTTATTAACATTCAAAATCCAACAAGCCCCATTTTTGAAGGCGGTTATGGTGAAGGTGGCTATTCACACGATGCTCAAGTCTTGAGCTATAATGGTCCTGATTCAGACTACATTGGGAATGAAATTTTAATTGGAAGTAATGAAGATCAGGTGGTCATTGTTGATGTCACTAACAAATCAGACCCCGTGACCATTTCCTCAGTTGAGTACAGTAATATTGGCTATACACATCAAGGTTGGTTTACAGATGATTTGCAATATTTTATTGTTGGTGATGAACTGGATGAACAAAATATAGGCACCAACACTCGCACCCTCATCTTTGATTTAAATGATTTAGACAATCCCAGTCTGAGTTTTGAATACATTGGAACTAACACGTCAATAGACCACAATGGATATATTGTTGGAGACAGCTATTATTT
>CERW01146016.1_pt1 | contig 13803 bp, 13 predicted proteins | sample 530751 | NCBI WGS metagenome assembly CERW01 (sample SAMEA2620929, study PRJEB7988) | marine metagenome | biome: marine biome (ENVO:00000447); feature: surface water layer (ENVO:00002042); material: "saline water (ENVO:00002010), including plankton (ENVO:xxxxxxxx)" | depth 5 m | reverse complement strand
TTTATTCGTATTAATTTTACTTATAACTCTTGGAGATTAAGACATGAGAGATCTCTTACCATACTATGCAATATTTTATGTAGCTGGTATTTTGTTTATGGCGATTTTCTTTAGATTTTACCATAGAAAAAAGACAACGCTCAAAGATTCTGATAAAAAATGAAACTATTACTCATTTGTTTTGTAACGGTAAGTTTATCCGTTTCTCAAAATGTTCATCAATCAGCTAGTCAAATAATTGATAGCTTTAATGGTGTTCCAATTAAGAATAATCATATTACTCACTTGCTACTCGACATTGCTCGAAATGGCCATCAACTTGACACTGACTCCAAATCAAAACTTGAAGAGCTTGGCTTTAGCTTTGATCAACCATTAGTAAATCGCAATAGATTGCAGCGACCTGAGAGTGTGGGGTTAGATAAATATTACGACGTAGAATATTTTAGAATACATTATACGACAGCAGGAAGAAACGCTGTGAGGTCTTTAGATAATAATTCAAATAATATTCCTGACTATATAGAATCACTGGCTGAGGTTTTCAACTATGTTTCAAAAGTGCTTCATGATAATATGGGGTTTATTAAACCTCCAGGAGATGGATATTATTCTTCTAGTTATGATAATGGAGGCAATGACAAATACGATATCTACGTAAGGCAATTAGCTTCAAATTTTTATGGCTATGTTCAGTTTGAGCAATATGCCCAAGGCACAGGTGACAATGAAAAAACATCAAATATTATTGAAAATAATGCAATCACAAGCTACATGGCTATGCGAAATAGCTATACCAACTTTAACCAACTTAGTGAGCTCCAAAATATTCAAACAACGATAGCTCATGAATTTTTTCATACTATCCAACTGGGTTATGATGGGTGGGAAAAACAATGGCTTCTTGAAGCAACTGCTGTATGGATGGAGGAAGAATTATTTGATGATATCAACGATGTTTACCAATATATGTCAGAATGGTTTAGATACCCGCACAGGTCTCTTGATGAAGAGGGAACCCATGCCTACGGTTCATACATTTTTTTTGAATATATTGAACAAAATATGGGTGGAAATGAAACGGTTAGAAAAATATTTGAAAATTCTGTCAAAAATGATAGCAAAGAAAAGGATGGCTCTCATGCCGCGATTGACCTAGCGCTAAATCAAAAGGGCTTTACATTTAAGCAGGCTTTAAATTCAATGTCGGTTGCAAATAAGATAATGTCATCAACTTCAATTGCAGGAATTTATAAGTACGAAGAAGCTGAAAATTACCCTATCAATGGCCCTACTATATTCAAAACTTTAAATTTTAAATCAGGAACTCTTGATTTTATTGAGTCTTCAAGGTTAAATCGATTTGGAGCTCAGTACGTAACTGTTATAGCTAAAGAACCCGTACTCGTAGAATTAAGTAAAATGAATGGCTCGAATACGAACTTAAAACTAAATGCAATACTTGAGAAAAAGGACAATTCTTATCTAATTATTTCAAATGAAAAAATAAATATTGACCCTATTGATCTTAAATCAATTCATATGTCAATTGTCTCAGATGATACAATGGATTTAGACTTGAGCTATAGACTTACATTTAAAGATGGGATAAGTGGAACAAATTCTAATCTCTCAATTCCTTTTACTGTTGCTGATCCATATCCAAATCCATTTAGAAAAGAGATATCTTTTTCAGTAACAATCTTAGATGAGGTTTTGATTAGTATAGCTATTTTTGATCTAATGGGTAGGCAAATTAGAGCCTTTCCTAGCAAACAAATGACACCGGGAACATATAAATATAAATGGAATTCAAATGATGAAATGGGGAATAGCGCTTCTACAGGAAATTATTTCATCAAGATAAGCGACGGTCTAAATCAAGTTTGGAAACCAATTACTTTAGTAAGATAGTTTAACTAAAATAGCCTTTATAAATCAGATATGGAATTAGAATGTACAATATAGAGTCGCGAATTAAATAATAAACGATAATAAAGAGAATTACATACCAACCCTTCTTTTTAAAAAGAAGCTTAAATCCTCCTTCACGCTTAATCTCCAACCATTCATTCATGAATTTCGGATTAAATCTTGACACTATTCTTCTGGCTTAATCTTTCCAAACTTTAAGTTTTCGTATTTTTCCCACATAGTTTCTCCTGCGGCTTGTTGAAAGCGAAAAGCAAACGACATTGCCTCATCAAAGCTATTTCCAGCAAACTCTTCATTGCTATAGTATTCATCTATCCAACCTATAAATTCTTTCATTCCAACCTGATTGACCTGATCAAATATGCCATAAACCATTTCAGCTTTATTGTCATAATACCATGATGTTATGTCTCCATATCCCATATCTTTAATCATTTCCTGATGGGTATCATAAACTTGAGTTAAATACGAAAAAAGGAAAATTTCTTTTGAATCTAAATCTAGCGTTTTCCAATAAACCGCTATAGCGTTAGGCTGAATTTCTTGTTTTTTTTCCTGTGAAATTCCTAAAGTAAATGACAATACAATTAATAATAGATATTTCATGTTAGTCCTCATTTTTCTCTGCTTCAAATTCTGAAATCATATCTCTAAGCTCATCGATAGCTTTACTTTCTTTGACCCTGCCTCTTTTTTTACCTTTGTAATATAAATGACCTGCCCCTTTTCCAAAAGCAATTCCGAGGTCAGTATGTGTTGCTTCACCGGGACCATTTACAGCGCAACCCATCAATGCCAAAGTCATTGGGGTTTTTACATCTTTCAATTCTTCTTCAACCTCGCCTGCAATTTTAAATAGATCAACTTCAAGTCTACCGCATGTAGGACATGAAACTATCGTAACACCTTTACTTGCTAGTCCGAGACTTTTTAAAATTTCAAAACCAACATGAACTTCTTCAACGGGATCCTCGGTTAAACTCACACGGATAGTGTCACCAATACCGTTTGCCAATAAGTTGCCAATACCAACAGAAGATTTTATTGTTCCTGATTTTGCTGGCCCCGCCTCTGTTACCCCTAAATGAAGAGGGTAGTCGTATTTCTCAGAAAAAAGAGAATATGCGCCTATCATTAGATTGACATCTGATGCTTTTAACGATACAATTATATCTTCAAAATTATGCTCTCTGCAAATATCAATATGTCTTTTGGCGCTTTCAACCATTGCCTCCGCTGTAGGGAATCCATATTTTTCTATTAAATCTTTTTCAAGGCTTCCTGCATTTACCCCGATTCTAATAGGGAGATTAGCGCCTTTAACCTTTTCTAAAACCTCTCTTACTCGAGCTTTCCCACCAATATTTCCAGGATTAATTCTTATTTTATCAGCACCAGCATCAACAGCTTCTAGCGCCATCCTGTAATCAAAATGAATATCGGCAACCAAAGGTACATTCATTCGCTTTTTAATCTCATAAAGCGCCTTAGCTGCAGGCTTATTGGGAACAGTTATGCGAATAATATGGCAACCCGCCTCCTCAAGTCTTTCTACTTCTTTTAATGTGCCTGTAATATCATCGGTTTTGGTTGTTGTCATTGACTGAACGGTCACTGAATGCTCACCACCAATGATAAGATTGCCAATTTTAACTTCTCTGGTTTTTCTTCGTTTAATCATAATATTTGCTAGTATAAATTACAACGAATTAGCCTTTAAAAGGTTCATTCAAATATTGTTTCGCAAAATCTATTGCGGCGGTCTGATTTTTTAATTTGATACATTTTCTATAAGCGCGTTTTGCTTCAAATCGCTTGTTTTGAGTATCATAGATTTTTCCTTTTAGTAAGAATGCATTAGATAAAAAAATATCTAAATCGCTATTGTATTCATTTATACATCTGTCAAGATATATTAGAGAAGCTTTTTTATTATTTGTAAGAAAATAATAATTAGCCCACAAATAGCTAAGATAGGGATTGTATCTTTTTTGATGATAAGGTCTTTGCAGAACAATCTTCTTGTTCAGTAATTCAAGTTTTTCTAAAGCAGCATTAATCTTTCCATTCTGCATTAAGCCCATAGCATGGTATAATCCGTATCCAAAATTATCTGGATATTTTTCCGAGACGGTCTGACTTACCTCTAAACCTTTTTCTTTATTTAGGTCAAAAAATTGATAAGTAATAGCCAAGATACTCATCGCTTCGATCCAGGCCCAAGTACTTTCATAGGCTGCAGTTTGCATTTTTCTTATACCTTCTTCTCTCGAAGGAGTGATACCCATACTTCTTGCTGCAATTTGAATAATTGGATTTTTTAGTCCCGCATACCACTCAACAACACCCAATGGCAAATAAACGTCTTTTGCTGCGTTTGGACCTTGATTGGACTTTTGAATGGACCTAAATCCTTGATACGCGGCATAAAAAGTTGATAAATATTTTTTCTGTCCTAAATAGATTCTAGCTTTGAGTGATTGTGAAGATCCAAGGTATAGCAAATACTCCGAATTATTGGGATATGTTATTACTAAAGAATCGTATACGATTTCAATCTCGTTTATTCTATTTACAAAATTACTGTATACGCGATCTGCGGAAAACATAGATTGGTCGTAATGATACCAGGCTGCTGCCCATACCACATGAACAACCGGATGATTGCGGTATTCTGTTCTAGCTTTTGATAAAATTTCTATGCTTTCTTCAAACTCGTAATTAAAAAAAGCATCTACACCTTTCATAACAACACTATCGCCGTTGTGTTGCGTAAATGACAATGAAAAGAAGCATTGGAATAATAAACTGTGTTTTATAGCTGCATTAAAGATGCGCATAAATTATGTAAACATAAAAATTAGATTTTAAAATCTAGATTAAATATTATCCAGATATTTTTCCAGATAAAAGTAGCCAGCCCCTAGCATCGTTATTAGTAGGATCAAGCTCCATGGATTTTGACCATGCGGCTTTAGCCAGTGCAGCTTCCTTCATTTTCCAATAGGTTATTCCTAGCCCAAGATAAGTTCTAGGGTCACTGGGTCGTAATTCTATCGCTTCTTGATAAGCGGCTAAGGACTCTTTAAATAAACCTTTTTCTCTATAAAAAGAACCTAATGTCTGCATTGAGCCAGGTAGCCAAGCAGCAGAATTGCGATTTACATTTATTGCTTTTCGAAACGCGCTTTGACCTAAGCTAGATTTACCTGAACGGTTGTATTCAACCGCCAATATATAATATGCCTGAGGTAATAAAAGATTAACTTTTTGATTGCTAGGATCGTAATACAAAAGATCTTCCCATGACGATGCTGCTCTTCCCCACTCACTTGACTTAAAATAGCCCAGGCCTTGCTTAAACCGAACATCTTCGTTAGCTGGATCTAAACGTACAGCATCGCTGTACGTCAACGCTGCGTACAAATGCTTACTTTGGGATGAATATAAATCCCCTAAAGCTATGTATGGCTCATGATTAGTGGGATTAATTTTAATTGACTCCTGATAGCTTGACTTCGCTTTTTCCATGTCGCCCATTCCTTCAAAAGCTTTGCCTTTAAATAAAATAAATGCTTCTTGCCTTGGAAATTTATCTTGTCCAGTTTGAGCTAGTCTGGCTGCATATTCAAAATTAAACGCATCTAGATTTTTTCTAATTTTAGAAACTAATTGGGCTGGGCCAGTAGGATCTTTTTCTGCAGATTTAGCCAATACTTCATCGGAAAAAGAGCGATCTTCTTTTTCATTGAAAAAGGTTGCCATAGCTTCAATAGTAGCCCTGTGATTAGGCTTAATGTCTAGGGCCTCATCAAAAGCATGGCGAGCTTTTGTCATTTGATCAAATCTAGCATAATATGCACCCAAGTGAAAGTGCGCATCAGCGTTCAAAGGGTTTTGCGCCGCTAATCGTAAATAAATTTCTTTTGAATCATCAAAACGACCAGAGGCCTCGTAATTCCTCGCTAGGTCAACTTGCTTTCTAAAATCATTTGGTTCAGTACGTGCAGCATTTTCTAGCTCAAGCGTTGTTGGGGTTCTTTGAAGCCTAACAGATTCTATTTTCTTTTTCTGCTTACCTTCAAGAAGGCTTGTTGCTCTGGCAAGATTTCTTGTGCTCATTTCAAACGCTTCAGCTATGTTATAAATGTCATTTGCATACTTAACTGGGCTAATCGTTGGTATATCACTAACTCTTGGCATCTTGGCCCTAGTAATTCCGCTGGAAGTTTTATTACTTCCGGATTTTTTTATAATTGATGTTAACTGAGAAACTCGCTTCTTGTTAGAAGCGCTAGGATTTAATCTAAGAGCGCGCTGAAAGTCTTTAAGTGCACCTGCATAATCTTTTTTCTTAGCTTTCGCACTTCCTCGCTTTGCGTATTTTGAGGCCTGAGCAGCTTGTTTTTTTGAAACTTTACCCTTTGACTGTTTCCCGCCACCCTGCTTTTTAGCTAAGCTTGTTAATTGCTGAACTTTTTTCTTATAATTCGTACTTGGGTTTAATTGGTACGCTTTTTTATAATCAGCCAATGCGCCATTAAAATCTTTTTTCTTAGCTTTCGCACTTCCTCGCTTTGCGTACTTTGAAGCTTGGGCAGGATTTTTCTTCTTTGATTGGGCAAGAAGAATACTTTGAGATGTAAATATTGGGACTACTCCAGAGAATATTAGGGCCAAACATAGGCGCGTTATGCATATATAAAACCATTTGTACATCACTTTACAATTTATGAAGATTTTAATTTAATTATCTTTAGGTTTTTTACAGCAAATTTCAAGCTTTTCATAAGCGTTTTTATCTGCTAATTTTCCATTTACACTATAGCCAATCGATGTTATTCTTTCTTCTATAGCCTTAAGATCAACAACATTGGCATTGTAAACTACTTTGCCCGATTTATTTTTTAAATCAACTTTAATATTTTTTACACCCCTTAGACTTAAAAGAGATTCTTCTACATTTACCGAGCACATTAAGCACTGTAATGAGTCAAGTACTAGATTTGCTGATTTTTTATCGGCACTACAACTAATTGTAAACAAAGCAATTACGCTAAAGATTGTTTTTTTCATTTTCTATCAATTATCTCCTGCATCACTGCTTTGGAAATTTTATGCTACATCCCAACGCCTTGGTTTCTGCTAATTTAATTTTTCTATCTTTTCCAACAGCTTTAATTGCATCCATCAAATAATGATTTTTAACTTTTTTTCTTTTTGGCGCATTATCATCAATCGCGCCCCTGTAAACCAACTTTCCATCTCCGTCAAACAAATAAATATGAGGTGTGGTTCGAGCGCCAAATGCTGTCGCAAGCTTTGCACCTTTATCTAATGTATACAAAAAATTATGGCCATATTTGTCGGCAAATTCTTTCATGTCCTCCATGTTTTCTCCCCGTTCACGCTTTCCAGCGTTTGGATTGATGGCGATAAACCCAATTTTATTTTTCTGACTAACTTTCGCCAGATCATTGTATCTGTCCTGCCATCTTACTACCCATGGACAAGTATTACATGTAAAATTAACAAGTAGTCCATTTTCCATCATCACATCACTTAAACTTACTTTCTCACCATTAATACCTTCCATTTTTATAAAACCCAGCGGAATACTTGATCCCAATGGAAGGTCCTTTGAAAGCAGAAATGAGAATAGGGGGATTGTCACCAATATTATTTTTACTAATCGCATATTTTACTCCTGGTTTGCTTTTTAAATTTTGTAATATTTATTTTATTATCTAAATAATTTCTTTTTAACATCCTACCTTAAGAAGATCATCCCATTTTGTTGTGTAGCAAGGAGAAAGCTTCTCTTGTTTTAACTGCCATTTTCTAGCTATTCCCTGAGAACCGATATGAACCGTATTTCTTCCTACTGCCTGGTTAATAAGATCAACTGCGCTATTCAGCTTATCTCTCTTAATCCTCTTTTCATCGATATCAAACATATTTAGCTGTATTTGATTTTGGGGTATTATATCGCCAACAATAACTCCAGATTTTTTGTAGACAAACTCTTTTTTGTAAATAGATTTAAGTAAGCTTTCTGCGGCACTGACAATATCTATTGTATCATTAGTTGGGGTATTGAAGCTCATGGTTTTATATCCATGGTAATATTCCTCTGATTCGCTGAATGGGTTTGTTTTAATAATAACACTTACATAGCGCGCGCATCCTTTTTCCAGTCTTAATTTTTCAGCACACCTTGCCGCATGACTAGAAATAGACTCTTTAAGCGATTGAAGCTGTGTTACTTTGACGCCAAACGATCTTGATGTGCATATATTCTTTTTTGGCGAAAGGCTCGTATTGATCGAGATGCGGGGTTTTCCTTTTAACTCTTGCTGTATTTTCAAACCCATGATTGTCATTTTTTTAAGAACCCAGCTTTCGTCCAATGAAATAAAATCAAAAGCGCTATTAATGCCATATCCATTTAACATTCTAGCATATCGCGATCCTATCCCCCAAAGTTTTGATACGGGCATTGATTTTAATATACTATTAATCTGATTTTTATTATCCAGCACATAAACACCTTCTTTAGTATGGCGCTTAGCATAATGATTGGCTACTTTAGTTAGTGTTTTTGTCTTTGCTATACCAATAGAAATAGGTATTCCGGTATGCTTAATCACAGTCTCTCGCATCTCCGATGCAAGCTTAAAGCAGTCTTGAATTCCAGAAAAATCCATAAAAGCTTCATCAATGCTATATATTTCTATATCAGGTGACATATTACTAAGAAGCGACATGACTCTTTTTGACATATCTCCGTATAGTGCAAAGTTTGTAGAAAATACGTTTACGTTATTTTCTACAATGAGCTTTTTAGCTTTAAATACTGGTTCACCCATCCGGATTCCAATTGCTTTGGCCTCGTTACTTCTTGCAATAACGCACCCGTCATTATTCGATAGAACAATAAGCGGTTTGTTCTTCAAAGCGGGATTAAAAACACGCTCGCAAGATGCATAAAAATTATTACAATCAGCGAGCGCAATCATCGATTGTTGTGGATTGTATGAGTTACAACGCCCCATACCTCAAACTCTATAGAGTCTGTGATATTGATATCGGGATAGCTATTAGATAAACCTTCGGCTTTAAGGCAAATACTCCCATTGCTGATCAAATACCTCTTTACAGTAAATTCTCCATCTACAATAGCTACTACAATGTCTTTATTTTTTGGTTCCAGAGACTTGTCTACAACCAATAGATCGCTATCGCTTATACCGGCCTTCTCCATAGAGTGACCTTTAGCGATAATAAAGAAAGTTGCTGCAGGATGTTTAACGAGATACTTGTGAAGATTTAGATCAACATCAAGATAGTCATCTGCAGGTGAAGGAAAACCTGCAGATACACCGCTTTCATATATATGAAGTTTTTTAAGACTTTCATCCTCAATAGAGTAAAATATTATTTGTTCTTTTTTAAATTCAGAAGTCATTCCCGTAAATTCCTCAATATCGCCTTAGATATTTGAATATCTTGAACAGCTACACCTGTCAAATCAGCGACCGTGATTTGATCTTGGCTGGTTCTTCCTGCAGTCTCTCCTTTTATAATATCACCTAATTCTATAGCGGTACTAATCAAGAATCCGTCTTTTGATGCTTGATAGATTTCACCACGCTCTTTACTCTGTGATTTGCTATCCGTAATAACCACATCGGCTTGAAAAAGCACACTGGAGCTCAGTTCACGTTTAACGGTAGTATCGGAACCTATTGCTGTTATGTGTGTACCGGGATTTACTTTGTTAATTAAGGCTTTTTCGCTAGGCGTACATGTTATTATAAGCTGACACTGACTAACTATTTCATCAATGTTTACTGTTGTTTCAACTTGATAGTTATAACTGTCCATGGATTTTTTATACTCTAATAAAGATTTAGAACTTCTTCCCCAAACCATAACCTTGTTGCAGTTTACTATATCTTCAAGATATTGTAACTGTAGTTTGGCTTGTGTGCCTGTACCTACTATGCCAATACAATCTATATTTTTAGGTGAAAAGTATTTGGCGGCAATCGCGCCAGCAACCGCTGTTCTGACATCAGTCAGATAGCATTCGTCTTGCAATACAGCCAAAGGTTGGCCAGTTTCTTGACTGAAAATCAGCATCATTCCATCTCCCACTGGAAGACCTTTTGATTTATTTTTGTAAAAACCTGAAGCAATCTTAATTACATACACATCGTCTTCTTTTATATATCCATACTTAATATGAACATCTCCCGGTGGAGACTGAAAACTCAGCTCCCCTACAGGAGGAACTACAACTAGTCCGCTTGAATATGCAGCAAATCCTGATTCAATCTCTGACAACAGGTCTATATTCGGCAAAACGGATTTGATGCGATCTAAGCTTATAATACGCATCAAAGTATTGATTTTAAAACGGCACTACTGATATTCCCACCACACATAACTAAAACTACCGTCTGCCCTTTAATTTTTTCTTTTTGATTAATAAAACCTGCAATTGCTGCACCAGCTGCGCCTTCGATAAGTTGGTGATTTTTTTCTAAACCAATCTGGATACCTTTTGCGATTTCGTCCTCTGATACAATGGTAAAATCATCAATAATTTCTTTGCATGCCTCAAATGTTATTGATCCAAATTCAACGCCTCCGGCTGTTCCATCTGAAAGCGTTGGTTTAGATGGTAGGTCTAACTGCTTTCCAGCATTCAAGGATTCGTACATAACGCAAGAATTCTTTGGAGACACGCCATGCACTTGAGTGGATTGATTGACAGATTTCAGGTAGCCACCTACCCCCGAAATAAGTCCTCCTCCTCCAACAGATATGAATATCGCATCAATGTCTGCTAAATCTTGTGAAACCTCCATGCCTAATGTGCCTTGACCGCTTACAATAGCTTCATCGTTATAGGGAGAGATATACGTGGCGCCAGTTGTCTTTGATATTTCTTGGGCCCGCTCTTCAGCATGTATACAGTCATCGCCGTAATATTCTACCTCCCCGCCAAGATTTAAGATATTTTCTATTTTATTTTTATGCACATTTTCTGGGACAATAATTTTTCCTTTAATTCCTAGCTCAGACATAGCAAGGGAGCAGGCAGCGCCATGGTTTCCAGTAGATGCAGTTATAACACCATTCGACTTCTCTTCATCAGATAAAGAAGTCATTTTACTGATTGCTCCTCTAAATTTAAAAGAGCCTGTTTTTTGAATATTATCAAGTTTTAAAAATACATTTGCTTCCGCAAGATTACTTAAATAAGGCGAATGCTCTAATGGTGTATGCCTTATATATGGACTTGACCGTTTAGCTGTAGCCTCTATACTGGCTTTGTAGTCAATCATAGCGATCTAAATATAGGCGTTATTCGCTCAAGAGCTTTTTCAAGATGAGAGCGCTTTGCGCCATATCCAAATCGGATATACTGATCCATGCCATACCAGTCTCCCGCTACGAGCATTACACTAGCCTCTTTTCGAACCTTGGTAATTAAGTCTGAAGAATTAATAGACCAATCGTAATTAACAAAAGCCATTGCTCCCGCTTCAGGGACTATAAAATTAAGATGGCCATCAAAACCTGTCACCCAATCTTGAAAAAGGCCAAGATTGATAGCAAGTTGCTTTCTGATATAGTCCAATGTGTTCATGCGATTATTGGGGTGTAGTACGTGCGATGCTATTAGGTCACTAAGGCGTCCAACGGAAATGCTAGTATAGTCATGGTTAGCCCAACATTGCTTAATGTATTCTGGGTTTGAAAGAGACCAGCCAAGACGTAATCCCGGAAGCGCGTATGCCTTAGAAAGTCCGCAATTCACAATCGTTTTTTTATACCCAGGTTCCCAAAATGAAGTGCATTCTTTATGGTTTAATTCCGCACCACGATATACTTCATCAGCAATAATCCATGCATCAACGCTTTCTGCTATAGCTACTATATCTTCCACCATTTTCTTTGGCAAAACAGATCCGGTTGGGTTGTTGGGGTTGCAAATACAAATCAACTTGGTTTTTTCAGATACAATAGATTTTAACTCATCTAAATCCGGTTTCCATTCTAAAGATTCATGCAATTTAAAAGTCTTTATATTGGCACCTAATCCACGGGCAAATCCGTAGATCTGAAGATAATTAGGTACCATATAAACTACTTCATCCCCAGGTTCAATCAGGGTCATTATTGATACCATATTGGCTTCCGCTGACCCATTGAATGCTTGGACATTATCTTTTGTAGCTCCAGAATATATCGAAGCTATAGATTTACGCAAATCAGGAGAACCTTCTGTAAAGCCATAGGTTAATTCCGTATTATTGATTTGATCAACAAACTCAGGCTCAAATAACTCGCTAAGCGTTCTCGGATGAACACCGCTTTCAGATAGGTTGTAATCTACTTTATTTTCCCAAGTAGACTGTTCACGCTCAAGCTTAAACTCTTCAAATTTCATGAAGCAAGTGCCTCCTTTACAGCATTCTCAAAAAAAGCCTTATCTTCGATATTTTCCCAGTAGCTAGATATGCTACCGTTTTTATTGTAGATAATCGTAAAAGGCATTGCCCCAGACCATTCTTCATTAATAGTATTTATAAAATTAAAATCATTGCCTTCTTCTTTAAGAAAAGACAAACCCTCTATATTATGTTTTTCTAAAAACCGTATCACCCTTTTTTTGTTTTCCAACCAATCGGTGCTGACAAAATAGACTTTCAAATCTTCACCGTATTGCTCTGAAAGTTCAAGTATCCACGGGATCTCTTCAATGCAAGGCGCGCAGGTAGTTGCCCAGAAATTCACCAGTACGGATTTACTGCCACTGTGAGTTTTAACCTGTCTTAAAATATCCGGAGCATTAACTGTCTTCAATTTTAAATTTGAATCTGAACAGCTAAAAACAATTGCACAAACAACTATTGCTAACTTTTTTATAAATGCAAAGTAATTAAAATTCATTTGTTTACCTGCAATAAATCTAGTTTATCAATGAAAAGATAAAAAAGAGTTATTGTGAAATAAATCGACTTAAATCAGGAACTATATTTCGCTTTCTAGATAGCTCGTAATTGTAAACTTTTTCTCCAAGCTCTGCCAAGAAAGGTAGTGTTAATTCATTGTATTCATACTGGTTATCGTTTAGAATTTGATTGTCATTGCTATAGACAGAAGCAGTCAAGAAGAATTCAATCTTATTTTTTGTATCAACTATATACGCGTTGTCTATTAAAAAACCGTAAGCCATACCTACCTTATTATAAATACGGATATGATTTGGAATTTTCTTATTTGAATCACCAAACATCAAAAATTTACAATACCCATCGGGATATTTATCATAATCTGAATAAAATGGGTATCTACTTTCTCGTGGAAGCTTGGACATCCACTCGTATAAAAAATCAAAGTCCTCTGCTCTAAGATATAGCTTTTTATCGCTATTGATATTTTTGGGGAACATTATTTGCTGTAAAAATAAATGCTGTTCTGATATATTAAAAAAATTTTTACCAGAAAAATCCATCGGCGCATCTATCAATTCTGCGGTCTGCATATATGATTTTCCAATCAAATTTTTTACTGAATTCACTGTTAAGGGCAGACTTGAAAACTGCATTGGCTGTTCTAGTATTTTTTTGTCATTTATAAAAAAACTGAGTGAATTTGTATATTTATTTTGCTCTGCGGTAAGAGGAATGGATAGGCGGTGCCGCATTCTAGTTTCACTGTATCCAAGATCCCACATTCTCTGATTGAAATGATCTTGCCCCAAAAACTCATACAAGCGATTAAACGCGTCGTTATCAGAAACTACAAATATTTTTTTAATAAACTGAGCAATTGTAGCTTCCCCGTTCT
>CERW01016963.1_pt1 | contig 13842 bp, 13 predicted proteins | sample 530751 | NCBI WGS metagenome assembly CERW01 (sample SAMEA2620929, study PRJEB7988) | marine metagenome | biome: marine biome (ENVO:00000447); feature: surface water layer (ENVO:00002042); material: "saline water (ENVO:00002010), including plankton (ENVO:xxxxxxxx)" | depth 5 m | reverse complement strand
CCTGCTGCAAGAGGAATGCCTCAAATTGAAGTGTCTTTTGATTTAGATGCTAATGGGATTTTAAACGTATCGGCTAAAGATAAAAATTCTGGCAAGGAGCAATCAATTGTTATTAAGGCTTCTAGTGGACTAAGCGATGAAGACATCGAAAAAATGGTAAAAGATGCTGAAGCTAACGCTGAGGACGATAAGAAATTTGAAGAATTAGTTAAGACTAAAAATAATGCCGATATGTTAGTACATGCAACTAGAAAGACAGTCCAAGAATCAGATGATAAATTATCAGATGATGAAAAAGATCAAATAGAAAAAGTTGTAGTTGGTCTTGAGGAAGCTATATCTTCAGAAGATATAAATAATATAGAAACTGCTACAAAAGCTTTAAATGATGTTTTAACACCATTAACAGATAAATTATATTCTCAAGATCAGGCGCAAGCTGAAAACCCAACAGAAGAAGCGCCTAATGATGATGCAGAAAATACTGTTGATGCTGAATATGAAGAAGTCAAAGAAGAAGAAAATAAATAATTAGAGACTAGGTAATGTCAAAGAGAGACTATTATGAAATTCTTGAGGTCTCTCGATCAGCATCCGCCGCTGAATTAAAAAAAGCTTTTAAGAAGAAGGCTATGAAGTATCATCCAGATAGAAATCCAGATGATGCTGCAGCAGACAAAAAATTTAAAGAATGTGCTGAAGCCTATGATGTCTTATCTGATCAACAGAAAAAGAGTGCATATGATCAATACGGCCACGCTGGAGTCGATGGTATGGGTGGCGGACCAAATTTCAATGATATAAATGTTGGAGATATTTTTGGAGATATTTTTGGTGATGTATTTGGTACTCGATCCTCATCCAGAGGAAGGTCAAGAAGAGGCCAGGACCTTCAATACAATTTAGAATTATCCTTAAAAGAAGCTGTTCTTGGAACCCAAAAGAAAATAAAGATTCCATCTCATAAGATATGCCATGATTGCAATGGGAGCGGTGCCGCTAAGGGCTCTAGTCCAATCACTTGCATGAATTGTAATGGAACGGGCCAGGTTAGGATGCAGCAAGGTTTCTTCTCTGTTCAGCAAACTTGCTCTGTATGTTCTGGTACTGGTCAGGTTATAAAAGATAAATGTAGAACTTGTAATGGAGTGGGCGCTATAAGAGAAGAAAAGACATTATCTGTAAATATTCCTGCTGGAGTAGATAATGGAGACAAGGTTAGATTATCGGGAGAAGGAGAATGGGAAAAAAATGGTCAGTCGGGTGATTTATATGTTGCAATAAGTGTGAAATCCAATCCTGTCTTTGAAAGAGAAGGCAGAGATTTATACATAGAAGCTCCACTTGATCTCATGACATCTATTACTGGCGGATCTATAAAAGTTCCAACGATAGAGAACTTTATCTCACTTAAGATACCCGCTCAAACGCAAACAGGAAAAATTTTTAGAATTAAAGGAAAGGGTGCATCTTCAGTAAGAGATAGTAGAAGAGGCGATCTTTTATGCAGAGTAATTGTTGAAACTCCATCCAATCTAGATAAGTCTCAACTAAAAGCACTCAATACGTTCACTAAGTCATTAAAAACATCTAAAAATTATCCTATTCAAGAATCATTCATAAAATCATCGTCTGATATACATAAGAGAGACTAATTTTTTCATGACGGGAATATATATAAATGGTGCTTCCGGCAAGATGGGAAAAAATTTATTAGAAAGAATTCATTTAAATAACGATATTCAAATTTGTAAAACAATTGATATAGATTCATTAGATACTATTATTGATTTCTCAAATCCAGATTCAACTATCAAGTTACTCAAATCATTATCTAATGATAACTATGCTTTTATAATTGGTACAACGGGCTTTAATTCAGAGCAAATAAATATCATAGAGAATCATGCAAAGAACAAAAGAATATTGTTAGCACCAAACCTTAGCAAAGGTATGGCTATTATGAAAAAATCAATTAAAAAGTTTTTTTCATCTAACACAGAGAAATTTAATTGCTTAATAACTGATGTTCATCACAAAGATAAGATTGATACACCCTCAGGAACAGCACTAGAATTGAAAAAAATCATTATTAATAATGATGAGAATAAATTAATAAAAGATATTAAATTTAATTCTGAAAGGCGCGGTAAAGTATACGGAATTCATAAAGTTACCTTCTTTAATAAATCTCAGAAAATACAATACGGCCATCATACATTCTCAAGAAATATATACTCAGACGGTGCTATAGAGGCATCTCACTGGATTAAAGATCAGAAGGCGGGCATATATAGTTATGATGACTTTTTAAAATCACAAAATAATCTTTAATAATTAGCCATTTTTCTATAAAATAGTCAAACTTTTAACACGAAGGTCCCGAACCTGCAAAGTTGGGGTGCTCTTTTTAGAGTTGACTTTGCTTAGGACTGGAGAATAAACCCTGGAGAATTACAATGAGTATAGTTTCAGTAAAAGACCTGCTTCATGCAGGAGTCCATTTTGGTCATCAACAAAGATTCTGGAATCCAAAGATGGATCAATATATTTTTGATACTAGAAAGAAAATTAGCATTATTAACCTTGATTTAACTCAAGAGCATTTAAGTGCAGCCGCCTCAAAGGTTGAAGATATTTGCTCAAAAGGTAATAAAGTTTTGTTTGTAGGAACTAAGAGGTCTGCTAGTAAAACTATTAAAGAGGAGGCATCAAATATTGGTTTGCCATATATCGATAAAAGGTGGCTCGGCGGAACGTTAACTAATTGGAAGACTATTAGAGGATCAATAAGAAGATTACATGACATAGAAGATATGATTTCATCTGGAAGAATTGAAAAGCTAATTAAAAAAGAGGCTGTTGATATTCAAAAAGAATATACAAAACTTGAAGCTTGTGTTGGTGGAATTAAGGATATGAAAGGATTACCCGATGCCCTTTTTGTTATTGATATTAAGCATGAAAGGATCGCAGTGCTTGAGGCGCAAAAAATGGGAATACCAGTAATAGCTCTTGTAGATACAAATTCTGATCCTGATGGCATTGATACAGTTATTCCTGGTAATGATGATGCTATAAGATCAGTAAGGTTAATCACTAAAATTATTGCTGATGCATGTGCAAGAGGTATTGAATCTTCTACAGGATTCTCCCCAATCAGTGAAGTCAAAGAACCAAAAATAGAAACAATAAAGAAAGAAGAAAAAGCTACAAATACTATAGACGAAATTGCTTCTGTTTCAGATGAAGCTGATGCTGAATCAGATTTAAAAGAGAATACATCTGAAGCTGAAGATAATTCTGTTGAAGATGTTACAAAAGATAAAATAGAAGAAGTAGTAGAAGATATTCAAAAAGATACAGAAGACAACAAAGACTCTGAATAATTTTTTATTAAAGGACTATTAAAATGGAAATTAAAGCATCACAAGTAAAAGAACTAAGAGATATGTCAGGCGTAGCCATGATGGAATGCAAGAAAGCTCTAGTTGAATGTGAGGGTAATATTGAAAAGGCCCTTGATCTTCTTAGGTCTAATAGCTCTTTAAAAGCAGAAAAGAAAGCCTCTAGAGTTGCCGCAGATGGGGTTATTAGAATTATTGCTTCAGATAATTATGCAACCATTATAGAAATTAATTCAGAAACTGATTTTGCTGCAAAAGATGCAGGTTTTATTGCTTTTGCAGATGAAGTTGCCGCATTTATTGCAAATAATAAGATTAATAATACTGAAGAGTTTTTAAATACTGAAGTAGAAGAAAAAAGATTAAGTTTAGTTCAAACTATTGGAGAGAATATCCAATTAAGAAGGATAGAAACAATAGATTTTAATAGCTCTATGTCTGTAGGTTCATATATACATTCAGATGGCAAATTGGCCACATTGGTAGTAACCGATTCCTCTGAATCAGAACTAGCTAAGGATATAGCCATGCATATTGCTGCATCAAATCCATTATGTAAATCTCCAGAGGATATCGATAATGAGATCTTAGAAAGAGAAAAGGCTATCTTTGAGACGCAAGCAAGAGAGTCTGGAAAAGATGAATCAATAATGGAAAAAATGGTTGAAGGCAAGGTGCGAAAGTTTCTTGCTGAAGTATCACTAACATCTCAAGCTTTCATAAAGGATCCTGATATTACTGTCGGTAAATTACTAGATGATAAGAAGACAGAAGTTATTGGTTATGTTAGATTTAAGGTTGGAGAAGGTATTGAAATTCAATCGAAGAGTTTTGCTGATGAAGTTGCTGAGCAACTAAAATAATATATGTCTAATTTGAAGCACAAACGCCTATTAGTTAAATTTAGTGGCGAATCTGTTGCTGGTGATGATGAGCATGGTATTGATCCAAAAATACTTGATTCAATGGCTACGTCTATTAAAGATTGTAAAGATATAGATGCCGAAATAGGAATTGTTATTGGTGGAGGTAACTTATTTCGAGGAGAAAAACTTAATCAAGCTGGTATGGATAGAGTGGCTGGTGATCATATGGGGATGCTTGCTACAGTCATGAATGGGATTGCGCTAAGAGATTCTTTAGAAAGAGCTGGGGTAAAAACAAGAGTAATGTCGGCTATACCTATAGCTGGACTAGTTGAACATTATGATAGAAGACTTGCTATTCAACTTTTAAGTGACGGCTATGTTGTCATTTTTACTGCTGGTACTGGTAATCCATTTTTTACTACAGATACTGCTGGATGTCTTAGAGCTGTAGAAATACAAGCAGATCTAATGTTAAAAGCAACAAGAGTAAATGGTGTGTATTCAGAAGATCCAGAGGCAAATCCAGATGCTAATTTCTACCCATCCTTATCTTTTGATGATGCTATTTCAAAAAATCTAAAAGTAATGGATGCAACTGCATTAACATTGGCACGCGATCATAAACTGCCCATAAACGTATTTAATGTAAATCAAAAAAATGCTCTAAAAGAAATTATTTGTGGAGATCATATTGGTACAATAATATCTTAATATGAATAATATACTTGAATCATTAAAAGAAAGAATGGGTAAATCAATTGACTCCTTAAATTCTTCATTTAACAAAATAAGAACAGGCAGGGCCAACCCTGCAATACTTGACGATGTTAAGGTAGATTATTATGGTAACTTAACTCCCTTAAATCAGACATCTAATATAACTGTTGAAGAAAGCAGAACTCTTGTTATTTCTCCGTGGGATAAAAATTTAATGCCAGAGATTGAAAAAGCTATTACATCTTCTGATTTGGGACTTAACCCTAGTTCTTCTGGAGATATAATTAGAGTTACTATGCCATCTTTAACTGAAGAGACTAGACAAGGTTATATAAAACAAGCAAGAAATGAGGCTGAAAATTCTAGAATATCTATTCGAAATATAAGAAGAGATGCAAATAATCAGGTTAAAGATATGCAATCATCTGGTGAAATATCTGAAGATGAGATGAGACGTTCTGAGGATATTATTCAAAAAGAAACAGATAGTTTTATTGCACTTGTAGATTCAGAATTAAAAAATAAAGAATCTGATCTCATAGAAATATAAACTGACCATCATGGGTCATCCCAAAATCAATACAGAATCTACATTATTAAATAATGTAGCTATTATTATGGATGGCAATGGAAGATGGGCAAAAGCTAATAAATTAAAAATTACTCAAGGACATGAAAGAGGAGTAAGAGTTGTAAAAGAGATTGTTCAAGAGTGCGTAATTCAGAAAATTACAAGTTTAACCATTTATGCATTTAGTTCTGAGAATTGGTCTAGACCTGAAAGTGAAATTAACGGAATAAAAAAACTAATTGTTAAAGCAATATCTGATCAAGTTCCAGAGCTGATTGAAAAACGTGTTCTACTAAATTTTTTTGGTGATATAGAAAGCTTTGGTGCAAATATAATAAAAAGAATTTCAGATGCTCAAAATAATACTTATACAAAAGATCCCTCGCTTCAACTTAATGTCGCGCTAGGCTATGGCGGTAGGAGTGATATCGTTAATACAACCAAATTTTTAGCACAAGAATTTAAGCAAGGTAATATATCTTTGGATAATATTAACGAGGATTTATTTGGAAAGGTTTCAGAAGTGCCAAATGATAAAATAGATTTAGTCATCAGAACTGGCGGTGACAAAAGGTTAAGCAATTTTTTATTATTTCAAGCAGCATATGCTGAGATAATGTTTATTGATAAATTGTGGCCAGATTTTACAAAAGAAGATTTTATAGCATGCTTAGAATCTTTCAAGAAAGTGGAGAGAAGGTTTGGAAAAAGGATTTAAACAATCTTTAATTCGTAGGTCTTATACAGGCTTGGGAATAATTATCCCATTTCTTGCTTTAATTTATCTAGCAAATATTTATGTAACAACAATAGTGATTGCTTCGATAGCTCTATTGAGCTTTAGAGAATGGACCAAACTTTCAAACTCAAAAACCAACATAATAGATACTGTCTCTATAATCTTATTTGCTATTGGTTGCTTCTACTATGAACTCCTTTTTTTAAAAATTTTAATTATTGCGGCATCTTCTGCTTGGATCTTGTTATCAGTATTTTTATTATTAAATAAGTTAGATTACTTAAAATTTATGCACTTTGACTCGGCTGTAATAAAGATTTTATTAATAACCGGTTTTTTATCTAGTCTTTTGGTAATAACACAAATAGAAAATAACAATCATTTATTGCTTTTTATTGTGATTGTTAATACTGCTTTAGTAGATATTTTTGCTTATTTAATAGGCTCACGATATGGCAAAACACCCTTGTTACAAAATATTAGTCCTAATAAAACCTTAGAAGGTTTATTAGGCGGCATATTATCTTCGATGGCATTTATTGTATTGCTATTTATATTTTTTAATCTGAGCTCTGTCATGGCTTTAATATTATTCATTTCATCTATTTTTGCTTTTGTTGGAGATTACTCGATTAGCTATCTTAAGAGGCGCAGTAGCATTAAAGATACTGGAAATATTCTGCCAGGTCATGGTGGAATTTTAGATAGGGTAGACTCGCATCTTTCTGCTGCTACCATTTTCACGTTCTTATATATTTTTATACAAATATCAGGTATTTAAATGAAGAATATACTTTTATTAGGAGCAACTGGAAGTATTGGTGATAGTGTTTTAAAAGTCGTTAGGCAAAACAAAGATAGCTTAAATCTATATGGAATAGCTGCTGGAAAAAACAGCACCAAAGTTGAAGAAATTATTAAAAGTTTTGCACCTTTAAACATTTTTATTGATGACGAAGATGCCTGTAAGGTAGTGTCTTCTAGATTTCCAAGTAAAAATATCTTTAATTCAGAAGATGAGTTGTTAAATTTAATTCAAGCTTCTGAAGTTGATATTGTTATTTCAGCAATTGTTGGTTTTGCTGGACTAAAAACAAGCATGATGGCTGTCAATGCAGGAAAGACTGTCTTAATTGCAAATAAAGAAAGTGTAGTTGCTGCAGGTGAATTATTAATGTCTGCTGCAAATCTATCAGGCGCTAAAATAATACCAATAGATAGCGAACATAATGCAATTTTTCAATGCCTTCCGATAGGTCAATCAACAGAGAGTGTTAATAAGATAATAATTACAGCATCTGGAGGACCATTCTTAGATATACCCTTATCAAAATTGTCCGATATGCCTCCTGAAGCTGCATTAAAACATCCTAAATGGAATATGGGATCTAAAATATCTATTGATTCAGCAACTTTAGTAAATAAATGTCTCGAATTAATTGAAGCAAGATATCTCTTTAATTTAAATGAAAAGTTTTTTGATCTTGTAATTCATCCTCAAAGCATTATTCACTCAGTGGTAACTTATATTGATGGATCAAGCATAGCTCAGATGAGTAATCCAAATATGGAAGTGCCTATAGCTAATGCTTTAGGAGAAGAATGTAGAATTCCTATTGAATACGAACCATTAAACTTTGCAGATTTAGAACTTACATTCAAAGAATTTCCAAAGGACAGATTCCAACTTGAAAGCTTAGCAAGAGAAATATGTAATATGGGAGGTTCGTCAGGCCTAGTTTTCAATGCAGCTAATGAAATAGCAGTTGAATCTTTTTTAAGCAAACATATTTCATTTTGTGATATTTATGAGGTTATTTATAGAACTTTTGATTCAATATCTTTGTCTAAACCATCAGATATAGAAACTTTAAATGAATTAAACAAAGAAGCACGCATGGAAGCTCATAAGGTGATAAAATCTCTAACTTAAAATTTTCAAAATGAATTATTTATTAGATACATTATTATATGCAGGAGCCTTTATAGGCTTGTTATTTGTTTTGGTCGTTATTCATGAATGTGGCCATTATTTTGTTGCTCGTTTTTTTGGTGTACATTGTCCAAGATTTTCATTTGGGATGGGTCCTGTAATTTATAAAAAAGTAGATAAACACGGAACTGAATTTGCTTTATCAGCCTTTCCTTTAGGTGGATACGTATCCATGATTACTCAAAAAATGTTTGAGATTGAGCCTGAATTAAAAAAAGAATTTACCGAAGAGCAATTAAAAAAGACTTTTGATACAAAACCAAAACTTCAAAGAGCAGCAATTATGTTTGCTGGTCCTTTAGCAAACTTTATTTTAGCTATACTAATCTTCTCCTTTATTTTTTCTTCAACTCCAGATCCAAAATCAATAATTGTTATAGATTCTGTTGATGATATGTCCACCTTCAATCAAGGTGATCAGATCATTTCAATAGATAATGTAAATGTCTACGAAAGAAAAGACATAAGTTTAGAGTTATTATCTAAAGCTGGCATGACAGGACAAATAGCCATTGATGTATATCAGGTTAACTTAGATCAGAAAAAGACAATCACTTTAGATGTTGATAATTTTTTAACAGATAGCAAGCAACAAGAAAATCCAGTTTCTGCGTTAGGTATATCAATAAAAATGAGAAGTTTACCTATTATTGGAAGTATTATGCCTGGTGGTGCTGCAGAAAAAGCTGGTTTGATGGTGAATGACAAAATTATTTCAATAAATAATTCTGGCATTTTTTATGCTTCTGAAATCTCACCAGCTCTAAATGGACTTAATACTAATTTTGTTGATATTGAAGTACTAAGGGGTAATCAGACAAATATAATACCTGTTGAATTAAATCTTGTTCAAAATACAGATGGAATCCAATCAAGACTATTAGGTATTCAATTTGGTTTAAAAAGATCTTTTTTTGCATCTTTTATCAAAGGCTCTAAAGAAACATATAATTTGAGTGTCAAAACACTGCAATTTATTGGAAAAATGCTAACAGGGAATATGGGTACTGAGAATCTCTCAGGCCCTATTGGAATTGCTAAAATGGCAGGTGATACTGCTCAAGCAGGTATTTTACCTTTTTTATATTTAATGGCTTTATTAAGTATTAGTTTGGGAGTATTAAATTTATTACCAATACCAGCCTTAGATGGTGGTCAGTTAACTCTTCTTGGTGTAGAGGCAATTAGAGGCTCGCCACTGCCAGATAAAGTTGAAAATTTTGTATATGCAACTGGAACTGTAATGATAATATTCTTAATGGTATTTGCCGTCTTTAATGACGTTGCAAGGTTTTAAAAGGAATAAAATTGAAAAAAATACTTTTACTTATCTTTTCTCTAAGTTTTATTAATCTTGCTTCAGCATTTGATGAGTTTGTAATCAATGATATTAGAATTATTGGCTTACAGAGAGTTTCTACAGGTAGTATTTTTAATGTGATTCCAGTTAGTGTTGGAGATAGAGTTGATAAAAGGAAAGTGGGAGATATAACACGAGCTCTTTTTGCCACCGAACAGTTTGATGATATTCAAATTGGCAAAGAATCAAAAACTTTAATTATTACTGTTCAAGAGAGACCATCAATTTCTGCAATTGATATATCTGGTAATAAGGCTCTCAAAACAGAACAATTATTAGAAAGCTTGGATGGCGTAGAAATATCTGAAGGCAAAGTATATAAAAGATCGACATTAGATAAAATGAAGGCTGAGTTAGTAAGGTCATATGCATCACAAGGAAGATATGGAGCAAATGTTGAGGTTGAAGAACTAACCAAACCAAGAAATAGAGTTGAAGTAAATATTATCGTGGATGAGGGTGACAGTGCCACGATTGAAAGTATAAACATTCTAGGAAATAAATTATTCCCTGATGATGAGTTATTGCGGAGCTTTGAATTAGGCGAAGGGAGTATTTTGTCATTTTTAACAAATGACAATCAATATTCTAGAGAAAAGTTGCAAGGTGATATTGAAAACCTTGAGTCATATTATTTAGATAGAGGCTATTTAAAATTTTCTCTTGAATCAACTCAGGTTAGTTTAACAAGAGACAGAAAAGGTATTCATATAACTTTTGGAATAAATGAAGGTGAAAAATATACTGTACGAAATGTTAGTGTTATAGGCAGCGTACCTCTTAAACCTGAATCATATGAAACAGTAATTCAAACTCAAAAGGATAAAGTATATTCCCAAGCTGCTATTACCGCTATTGAAGAGTACTTTACTTCTATTCTTGGGAATGAGGGTTATGCATTTGCAGAAGTAACAGGCTCTCCAGAAATTGATGAAGATACCCAAGAGGTTGACTTAGTTTTTGCAGTTAATGCCGGCAAAAGGACATATACAAGAAAAATTATATTTGCTGGTAACCAAATTACTCAGGATGAAGTCTTAAGAAGAGAAATGAGACAGTTTGAAGGAGCTCCAACTTCAGATGAGAGAATCCAAAACTCAAAAGTGAGACTAGAAAGATTAGGATATTTCAAAGAAGTTAATGTTGAGACCATTCCTGTTCCTGGAACAGATGATCAAGTTGATGCGATTTATCAAGTTGAGGAAGAAACAACAGGACAGATCGGAGGAAATGTTGGTTACAGTGACTTTGGATTAATGCTTGGATTTAACTTAAATGAAAGAAATTTTTTGGGTAGTGGAAATACTGTAGGCATAGCTATCAACAAAAGTGTATATCAAGAATCATATAACCTATCTTTCTTTGATCCATATTTTACTATGGATGGCGTAAGCAGAGGTTACAACGCATATTTTAGAGAGACTGATTATGGGGAGTTTAATATTGCAAATTATTTAACTAATTCAGCTGGTCTAGGGCTTCAATTTGGATATCCAATCTCTGACACTCAAAGAGTTGGCGTTAATATCACATATGATAAAACTGATATTGACTCTGGAACACTGCCAGCGAGAGAAATATCTGATTTTCTTATTTCAGAAGGAAATATATTTGAAACTCTTAGCATGCAAGCGGTTTGGTCAAGAATAACTCTAAATAGAGGAATGTTTCCTACAGAAGGTTCATCAACTGACTTAATGTTAATGTTTGCATTACCCTTTAGTGATATTCAATATGGTAAATTAAATATAAGACAAAAGTACTATAAACCATTAGGAGTTCTTGATCTTGTATTTGGTTTTAATGGCGAATTAGGCTATATGGATGTATATGGCGATACAGAAAGCTCACCATTTTTCCAAAATTTTTATGCAGGTGGACCAAGATCATTGAGAGGTTTTGAATCTAACACTCTAGGCCCGAGAAGCACCCAAGCTCCTTGTTATGAATATGATGCTGTAAATGATTTATGTCCAGCCTTAAGAGACACTAATTTTGATGGCGAACCAGATGCTCCAGCTTATAATCCATATATGTTTAGTAATAGGGATCAGCCTATTGGAGGTAATGTAAAGGTCGAAGGCAGTTTCCAATTAATTTTTAAGCTTCCAATGATCGAAGATCAACGATCAATGAGATCTGCATTCTTTTTTGATTTTGGTAATGTCTTTTCAACTAATTGTAAAGATTATCAAATAAATTGTTATGAACCAGATCTTGAAGAATTAAGATATTCTTATGGTGTTGGAGTAACTTGGATAACAGGTTTTGGTCCAATGAGTTTTGCTATTGCAAAACCGTCAAATGCAGGACCATTCGAAAGAACAGAGCAATTTCAATTCACAATTGGAAATGTGTTTTAAAGGATAATTTTATGCTTTTTGTATTAATTTCTACAAATTAATATAAAATACACCAACTGATACAGGGGCAATTATGAAAATTTTAAATAAACTTTTTTTAACAGTATTCTTATTAATGGCTGTTCCGTCATTTGCTAATGATGGTTTTGCAGTAATTGATATGAGAGTTGCTGTTTTATCAACGCAGCAAGCGCAAGATACTTTTAAAGCTTTAGAAGAAGATGCGGACTATGCCGCTAATGTTGAGCAGGCTCAAACTTTACAGGCAGACAGACAATCTTTAGCCGAGACTCTTCAAAAAGATGGTGAGACTATGTCTCAAGAAGAAGTTGCAAATTCTCAAAAGGCAATACAAGAAAAATCAAAAGATCTTGAATTTATTGTTGGAAAGATCCAAGCAAAACAGAATGAGACTGCTGAGAATATCTTTAGAGATATGAATCCTTCACTTCAAAAAATTCTATCTGAGCTATTAGCTGCAAAACAGATAAAGGTATTACTTGCAAGAGATACAGCAATATTTGCAGATCCTGCACTTGATATAACCGATGATGTTACTTCAATGCTTGATGTTGCTGCTTCTGTAGCTAATGAATAAATTCATTTGTGAGTCAAAAAAAGATATCTTTTACCCTTAAAGAGCTTTCAAAAATTATTGATGCAAAAATTACTGGTGATGAAAATATCATCATCAGTAACATTGCAACAATACAAGACGCAAACAAAGAATCAATAACCTTTCTTGCTAACAAAAAATACGCTAAATTCATAACTTCTTGCTCAGCATCAGCTTTAATTGTTCACACCGAGGATAAAGTAGATTCTGATATTACTCTTTTAAAATGCTCAGATCCTTATTTAGCTTATGCTAAGATTTCATCATTGTTTGCTATTAAAAAGAACATGAACAATTCATTTATTCATAAGAGTGCTGATATATCTACCTCTTCGAAGATATCAGAACTTGTAACAATCTCAGCTAATGTAATTATTGAAGAGAATGTAATAATAGAAGATGGAGTTTTTATAGGCCCTAATTGCTTTATTGGATCTAATTGTCACTTAAAAAAGAATTCTATTATTAATGCAAATAGCTCATTCATTAAAGACGTTTCATTAGGCGCTTCTTCTATTGTTCATTCAGGATCAGTTATTGGTGGTGATGGGTTTGGTTATGCTCCATCTGAACATGGCTATGAAAAAATTGAACAATTAGGCGGTCTTATTATAGGTAATAATGTTGAAATTGGAGCAGGTTGTACAATTGACAGAGGGGCGCTTGGAAATACGGAAATTCATGATGGTGTTAAATTAGATAATCAAGTGCATATTGCTCATAATGTTATTTTGGGTAAAAATTCTGCAATCGCAGCTTCTTGTGCTATTGCTGGCTCATCAGTAATAGGAAAAAATCTACAAATGGGAGGATTGTCAGGAATATTAGGTCACTTATCTATATGTGATGATGTTCAAATTGGAGCTCATACTCTAGTAACAAAAGATATTACTAAGGCTGGTAATTATGTCGGTATAATGCCGTCTCAAGAATATAAAGATTGGACTAAATCATCAATTTTTATCAAAAATAGAGGTTAAAAAGCCATGACAGCTTCAAAGAATGATGTCTTAAAATATCTTCCACATAGAGAACCTTTTTTATTTGTCGATGAAGTATTATCACTAAACAAAGGCAGCGACATTCATGCTGTAAAAAGACTTAGTGGTGATGAAGATTACTTTAAAGGCCACTTTCCTAATAATCCAGTAATGCCAGGAGTCATTATTATTGAAGCTTTAGCACAAGCATCAGGTATTTTAGGATT
>CERW01146214.1_pt1 | contig 13851 bp, 13 predicted proteins | sample 530751 | NCBI WGS metagenome assembly CERW01 (sample SAMEA2620929, study PRJEB7988) | marine metagenome | biome: marine biome (ENVO:00000447); feature: surface water layer (ENVO:00002042); material: "saline water (ENVO:00002010), including plankton (ENVO:xxxxxxxx)" | depth 5 m | reverse complement strand
GGCGCTTTTGAAAATTTAAGACACGGAAGAAAAACACAACAATTTGTAGAGACAAGAATGCACGAATCATTACTGGAAAGTGCTCCAGAATCCTTATTTCAACTTTTTATTATATTAAAAGATGCTACAACTCAAACATTTAACCAAATGACAATTTATTATTCATCTATAACATTATCTATTTTTAGTTTGATTATGAGTTTAGTGTCATATGAAATTTTTATATTTAATGATAGTCGTCGAAAAGAGTTTATAAGGAATCCAATAAGAACAATAGATTATTCTATTCCATTTGATATTACTGAAAAACCAATAAAAGGTAACAGTCGATATATTATTTTACTAACTTTTTATAGATTGACAGAAGTTTTATCTCGGGTTGGATTATTAGCTTGTATAGGAAATATATATGATGGTTATTCAATAATATGGTTTTTATTAGGAGATTTATTATTATTATGTTTATTTCATTCTTATAAGGTAATTTTGAATTGTGAAATATGTTGTTATGAAAGCGACCAAGATGATGAATCAGATTCTGATGCTTTTGCGAATCATATTCAAATAACACTAATCATAATTCTGTATAGATTTTTTGATAGAATAAAAAGTTTGGCAGTTTTTTCTACTACATTTTTACAGTTAATTTATGTTGGTATTTACCGGTACACATTAAACGACTCAAAGAGAGATAAAAAAGATTTTATATCAAATATTAAATATCATTTTATTTCGCGATATTTAAATAATACAATTCTATCAATATTAATCATTTACAATTTATCCGTTAATACATTTTCATATTCTATATTTGTGATTTCGATATCCAGTATTTCTTCATTTGTATTGAATATACAATTCTTGTACTTAATTTTAAAATATACTTACAATTATAAAAAATATCAATATATTTTTAAACCAATAGGGTGTTGTAAATGTAGATGTTGTTGTAAAAATATAGAAAATGAAATAGAAGAAAAACACCCAGAAGATATAATAATTTAAGTTAATATTATTAATATGCTAAATAATATTAACGTGTGTATTTTCCAGCACGAGCAAATGAATCAACAACAAAAATAGTAAAAACGCCTAAAAACATATATAAAACAAGTTCTTCTGTAACATTTTGAGTTTTTTCATCTTTATTTTCTTCTAAAAGATGAATCATATAATTTAACTTTCTCATTAATTCATCTTTAGATCCGTGAAGATTTGCATTGTTGGTTGCCTTATTATAATAAGGCACATAAGTATTAAAATAGTCTTGATAATTCATATTTTTTGTTTTATTTGTATCTAATTTAGTAAATGCTTCTGGACCGATTGCAGAATCTGTATTATTATTATCTTCTACTTTTTCGTCAGGTTGTTTTGTTAATTCAGGATTTGGTGGAAATTGTTTTAATGGGGAAGTAAAATCTGCTAAATCTTCTTCTTCGTCGTTTTCTATACTTCCCATCGTGTTTAGGAATTCTTTAACTTTTTTAGAATTTTTTTTTTTAATTGTTCTATTTTTTCTTTTTTGTGAATTAAAATTATTCATTAATTTATTATTTGATGAGAAATCAGAATATGAAAGAGTTGATGCCATACTTATAAAAAAATAAGATTATAATTTTATATTAATATACTGAATAAAAATATTACAATTTTATATATGGATAATTATTTTGAAATTTTTTTACTTGCTGTATTAGTATCATTAATATACAAAAAACCTGTATTTTTAGAAAATATTGCAAATAATAAATTATATTTAGTGTTTTTAATTTGCCTAAATGCATATGTAGCAAAAAAAATTGGAATTACTTCGGGAATTATAATGGCTTTAATTAATATTATTTTATTGGATACAAAAGAAACTTTTTGTAATGTTATTGAAGAAAAAGAAGAATCAGAACCTAAAGTAAATGTACAAACATGGCGACCAGCTAATTTCACATCTCCTTGTCAAACTGAAAATGATAGAATATTAAAGGTACGTTCTGAGAGAGCTACTTTAAATGCGAGTAAATAAATATTTTTCTTACTAAATATTAGATATGATAAAGAATGTTTTAGAATCATTGAAATCATTAAATAATAGTAAATTTTTTGCAGGAGTAGTTATGATAATGTTAAATATAGGCTCAAAATATGTAACTGTAGAATTAAGTAAATCTCAGGAAGAATACCTTAAGAATAATGTAGGGAGACAAATATTGATTTTTGCTATATCTTGGATGGGAAGTAGAGATATATTGATTGCTTTAGCATTAACTGCTATATTCACTATTTTAACTCAACATTTATTTAATGAAGAAAGTGCTTTATGTATTATACCTCGTAAATATAGAAATTATGAACATTTATTAGACTTAGATGGTGATAATGAAGTAAGCAAACAAGAATTAAAAAAAGCTAAAGAAGTTTTAGAAAAAGTAAGAAAAAGAAATGAAAGAAGAGAACATCTTAGAAACTTAAATAATTTTAAATCCTTAGTTTAATTTCTCACTTATTTATATTAATAGACAATGGCTACTAAAATAAATAAAGAAAAAGAAAAAAAAGAAAAAAAAGAAATGAGCGAAAGAATCTCAAAACGTCGTGCTGCGACGACTGGTTCTAAAAAAATTCATGATGATGATATTGAAAGGTTAGAAATAATGAGACGTATAGAAAAAAGAAAAAAACCCGAAGTAACAACCTATAGTAAGGATATAGATGTATCAAAAAAATGTGGTGATAAAACATTATTCAACATATCATTTAATTACAAAACACGTTTATCTGGTAAAAAGTTATTTCCTTTAACTGATTCTAATTTTGAAAAAAAGGAAAAAAATATTACAGAAAAAATAGATGTTGGCGATATTGTAAAATATATTCCCAGAGATAAAACGGATAAAAATTTTGGATTAGAAGCTAAAGTATTAAAAATATCAGAGCTAAATGGGAAAAAAACATATAATATAGAATTTACTAATCCTATATTAGGCAATTTAACAAAATTAAAAGATTTAAATGAATATGAAGAATATTTGGAAGAAGAAAAGGGAGAAAAAAAAGAAGAAAAAAAAGAAGAAAAAATGATAAACCATAAACAATTAGTCAAAATTACAAAAATGAATTTATTTTTTTGTGAAGATGAAGAGATTGATAATAAAGAAACTATTGGGGATAAAATAAATGAACATGTGCAAAATTTTGTAAATAAAAAATTTATTCCTTATGAATTTCCAACTAAAATTATAAACAGTGGAAACAGTTGGTTTGTAGAATTTCTTATTCCTCAAAATGCTGTTGCAGGAAGCACAAGTACAATACAAATAAACAACGAAACAGTGGGTGTTGATATTCCTGATAAATTTAAACCATATCAATATCATAAAATAGAAATAAAAGATACATTACAGGGTTCAATAAATGCAAAAAGAAAGAGAATAGAAATGGAAGAAAAAATAGAAAAAGTATTATTTATTCCATCGTATATTAAAGCCTCAGAATATGATGGAGAATCTAAAATATTAGATTTAGATGTGTTAGTAGAACCAGGTCCTAATCAATTATATGTTATAAAAGGTGTTAAAATAATAAAAAATAAGGAAACAGGAAATAATTATGAAATTGCAGATAATGTTAGTCTTAGTGATAAAAGTAAAATAAAAAATATAAAGGTTAATTTAGAATTATTTTTAATATTAAAAAGTAAAAAACCAGAGGGTGAAAGTAGAAAAGATGAACTAAAAAGAAAAATCCATGATATGATAATGAATAATGGAACTTGTGATGATGCTATGGCTAACTTAAGAAAAGCAGTAGATAAAGCAGCAGATGTAACTCCGGATATGTCCCGTAAAACCGAGGAAGAATTATATTTTAAAGCTAAAAGAGATAAAGATGGGAACGTTATTTACGGTCCTCAAACAAAGAATGAAACAAAAAAAGCAAAGAGAAAACTTTTAGATTCAAAAGTAAGTTATTCTCAGATAGAAGAATCAGGTGCACAAACACGAAAACGAATTAAAGAAGGAGTTGGAAGATTAAAATCAACAGATAATTTGGAAAGAGATAAAAAGAGAAGAGATAGAAGATTAAATAAGGATAAACAATTCGCACGTGATGGTCAAGAAAAACCCCCGGTTCGTCCAAAAAGACGTCGTACGAAGACTGCCCCTACTCGTCCGCCCCGACGTCCCTATACACTAAAACCTTCAGCGAGCCAACTCAAATCAGCAAAAGGTAAATTAAAAGATGTTAAAAGTGTAGGAAATCCAATAGGAGGTAAAAGAACTCGTAAAAAAAGGAGAAGAAAGAAAAATACACGTAGAAAAAAGCGGAATAGAAAGAAAACTCGTAGAAAAAAAAAGAAAAGAAAGAAAACTCGCAGAAAATAAATTAATACTATTTAAATTTATTAATTAGTATTAATCTTTTTTATTTTTTTTGTATAATATTTTCTAATTCTTCAACTTTATTATTTAATAATCTTAACTGTTTAATTAATTCTTTGGTTTCATTATGAGATTCTTCTTTTTCTATTTGTTCAACTTGATACCACCAATTATATACACCAGTAACACCATTATAACCTAATTTTACAACATTATATGCTAAATCGGCACTTTCATATAAAATAATACCTAAAACCATATAATATAATTAATTATTATTTTTAATTAAAATTTAAACTGATAGTGTTTCTCTCGGATTTAGGTTTTCTTCTGGATTTTTTAGGTTTTTCTAATACTGTATTTTTCATTTCATTTAATTCATTAACACTTACAACACTGTTTGTATCTTTTTGAGCAATATTAATTTTTTTAGTTTTCAATCCAGATAATATATCGTTTAGGTCACTTGGTCCTTTCATTTCAGGTCTTGGTGTTCTGGAATATTTATCATTAATATCGACCGCATCATTAAATTGCGGTCTTCTACTTGCAGCAACATCGGGTCTTGCACGAGTTCTTCTCATTTGTGGTGGATTTTGTCTCATTTCCATTGGAGGCATAGGAGGTGCTCCCATTGGAGGCATTGGTCCGCTTCCGCCACCGCCGCCACCGCCGCCCATAACTCCTCCCATAAATTGTCCAAAGCCAGGATTATTTTGATTCATGGAATTCATAGCAGCAGATTGAAATTGTTGCATAAGTTCAGGATTTTGTCTCATAATATCATCCATACCGGGCATAGAAGATTTAAACATTGTATTGGTCATATGTAACATAGCGGCACTTCCTCCAAGCATAAATAATAGTTTGATTTCTGGTGCCATCTTAGCTTTACCACCATATTTTTCATGTAATTCTCCGAAAACATCATCATATTCATCTATATTTTCATTAACAGCTTCACTCCAACCATCAAGTTTTAAATCAAATGGATCGAATCTTCCATTAAGAAATTCTAATCCACTAACAAAAGCCATTAACATTTTCCCCTGAAATTTGACACTGTTTTTTTTTTCTTTTTCATTTTTAATCATCTCGTATTCACCTTTCATTTCAGCCAAAGATGATTCCATACTATATTTTTTAGTAAGTTGTATTCCCCTTTTTTCTAAATCTTCAAGTTTTCTTAAAATTTTTAATTTTTCTCTAAGGGTTTCTTCAGCTGATAGAGATGGAGTAGGAGGAGGAGCACTTGGTGCTACAGGAATTTCATTAAATGTTTTAAATCCATCATCAGTTTCAACTTTAGGATTAGTTGTTGCGCTTTTTAAAGGATTAATAGGAGTAGGTTCATCAATTTTTAAAGAAATACTGGGACTACTATTGGATTTACCAAATATGTTACTTGTAACATCAGTAAAGGATGGTCTTTTTGTTTTAGGTTTATCAGAAATATCGATATCTCCAATATCATTTAATTCGGATAAATTAATGTCCGCTCTTGGTGATGTAGCTGTATTTTTTTTAGGATTCATAAGCATTTCAGCACCTGGACCAAAATTTACACTTTTTTGTGGTTTTCTGTCATCTATATTAATTTTAATTGAACCAGCAGAATCATTACCACTAACATTTAAATTAGGAATTCCTAAATTCAGATTAATTTCTTCCATCTTATGTTTTAAATAGAACTTTTAATTTTAAGTAATCCGCATAATAAATATATTATTCTATTTTTTCTTTTAAAATAGTATTTTTTAAATACCATCTCCCTTGTAAAAAACTATCAGCTAAATCATCTTTTTTTTTATGTTTATCAAATACTTCTAACCATTTGTTAAGATAATTATTTTCATTTAAAATATTTCTTGTGATAATAATGCTTTCTTTTTTTCTTTCAGAATAAGTAGTTTTTTTATTACCTAAAAATTCTTTAAGTTTATTAGAAGCAGAAACTTCTTCTACCAGAGGTATATTTTTTTCAATAAAATGTTGCATAATCATGCCTTGTAGAGTTTTCATTCTCATGGCTAAAGGTCCGATTTGATTTTCTATAATAACTCCGTCAATTTGTATATTTTCAAAAATTTTATTGAATTCTTTTTTTAAATTTCTTCCATATTGAACTAAGTTGAAATCCTTTGTTTTAATAGAAGATATATTATCAAAGTATTCTGTCTCTACTTTTTTATACATAATTTTTTGTAATTCGTCCTTTTTAATTTTTTTTTCAACTTCTATATCATATTTTTTTGCTAATTCTTTTAATTTGAGGATTTTTAATTTTTTAATTTTTTTAAGATTTAATTCTGGTGGAGGAATTTTAAAATCTTTATTTTTTGCATGAATTTTGCAATAATATTTATTATTTTTTGTAAATTTTGCTTTTTTATTACAAATTTTTTTTGTTTTATTATTTATCTCTCCACAATAAAAATCTTTTTCATTACATAAATTAATAACGTCCCATAATTTGATTTTATAATTCAATTCATCTGTAATATTGAATAAACAAATAGCTAAATTTTTCATTCCTACATCAATACTTAATATGTTCATACAAATAATAGTTATTATTATTTAAATATTATTTAGTTATTTAATAATATTTAATTATTGAGAAGCTTTTTTTAATAATATTTGCTCTTGAGTCAATATAGGAGCAACTAATTTGGATTGTAAAGCGTGTCTGCTGAAATACAAATTTTTTAAATCTGAATTTTCATAACCATAAGGAGTAGAAACATCGGCAGAATTTTGAAATAAATATTTTTGATGATGTTGTGTTTGAGTAGCTTTTTTAACACAAGGAGAACATTCATTAGAAGCTAATTCTTTATTTTTTTTTGTTAAAAATTTACCATTACCAATTAACCATTGTCTATAGTCAAAATTATTTTTGATACCTAAATTATCCCTAAATTTAGCGTTTGCATCATATGAAGGATTAAAATTAGTAAATAATCTTCCATCACTCATAAAGGGAGGTGTATTAAAATGTATATTATTAGAACCAGAATAACAAGTAGCCCAACTCATTTATATACTTAATATATATAATTATTCGGATGATTTTATTAAATCAATTAAAGGGGATTTTTTTAATGATTTATAATTAGTTAAACCTTTTGCTTCTGCTATGGACTTTAATTCTGAAACTTTTAATTGAGTATAATCAACTTCGTCATTATCTTCGGCTACTTCATCATTATCTTCACTTTCTTCATTATCATCTTTATTATTATCATCTTCATTATTATCAATATTTTCCTCCGTATCATTTTTTGTAACAGAAATTTTTTTGATATTTGTATTAGAAATTTCTATTTCACTATTATTATTATCATCGTCATCCTCCTCCTCATCATCGATTTCATCTAAACTATCAACTTCTTCCAACTCAATTGTGTCATCAATTACAGGTGTCTCTTTAACAGAAATTTTTTTAATATCATTCTCCGTTAATGAAATATTATCAGTTTTTGCTAAAGATAATTTAGGTATCTCTTCAGATTCATCATCACTGTCCGAATCGCTAACTTCATCACTATCATCATCATCATCATCGTCACTGTCATCAGATATAACAATTCTATTATCTTGAGCATTTAAGTTCCAAGCCCCAGTATTTTCGTTATTTTGATTATCTTGACGATGTTCTGTATCTTCATTAACAGGTTCATATGATTGATTTGGTTGGGAAGAATATTCTTGTGTAGGTTGATAATTTTGAACTAAATCAAACATAACATTAACTTTTCTCTCCACAGTAGTCATTTTATTTCTGAAATATAAAAATAGTAATGTGCAACTTAATGCACTAAAGCCTAAGCTTATGATAAGCCCTTTTGATAAAACCATTATTAATAGATAAAAATAAAATAAAAATTATAATTAAACGTATAATTTTACATTTTATCTAAAATTTTATTTGTCATATTTATTATATTATCGGGATAATTAAGATTTTTTAATACACTAACGCCGCCTTTTACAGTAGAAATACCATTAGTTATTTTATAAGTATAATGAGGGTCATTATTTTTCTTAAATAATGTTTTCATAGATTTATTTGAAATAGTTTTTTTGTCAAATAGTTTGCAAAGTCTAATATAATGTGTAGTTAATAGAAATCTTACATTTTTATTTTTAGATATATGAGATAGATAAGAGCAAGCACTACTGATAGCTTCATAGGGATTTGTTCCTGAATATAATTCATCGAAAATACAAAAGTGTTTTTTATTGGGATGTTTTTCTATAATATCTAAAATATTTTTGCATCTTCTTGCCTCTGCTTGAAATAAACTATCTCTTGAACAAGTATCAGGTATATTTAAATAACAATGAATATAATCAAATATAGAATTATTAGCACTATGAAAAAATCCGTAACCAATTTGTTGTGTTAATATTATATTTATAATAGTAGCTTTTATAGTGGTTGTTTTACCAGCAGCATTTGGTCCGGTAATTATTATATTTTTTTTTAAATTTATATTATTTTTGATTGGATTTTCAATGGAAGGATGATAAAAATTATTGAATTTAAATTTTAATTTTTTATTGAAGGTACATATATTGATTTTTTGGTTTCTTATATTTTTATTAATACCTATTATGGAATCAATATATCCATGAAATCCAAATGAGTAATGAATAATATTTTGTATATTATTATCATCATATAAGACAAAGAAATGTTTCATAAGTTTTCCAATATATCTAATTTTTCCTAATTTATGTGTATTAACAGGTAAATTTCTAATAGTGTTATGAAATGTTTGTAATTTATCTTTATAAGTTAATAAGTTATCATTAAATTTATTATAAGAAGTATATTTATTTGTTAAATTATAAAAGAACTTCATTTTTTCTATAGTATAATCTAAATATTCATTGATTATTTCAAATTTTTTTGTTATATAGTAAGTATTAATATAAAATCTATAACAACTGATTATATTTTGGTAAATATTCCAGAAAAACATTCCAGCAGCGAATAGTAAATAAGCTTTATTTCCCAAAGAGGCTTTTTTAAAAGAAAAGAATAATTTTCCAACTGCATGATTTTTTAAATTTTCTTTAAGTATTTTATAATATGAGTCCCAAGATATAGGTAATTGCATGATTTTAAGTACAAAAAAAGGAACAATTAAAATAAATATAGGAGCAATTAATTGTAATACAGGTGCAGAAATATTATAAAAACTGAGAATAGATAAAAACATAGAAGATTTATTAAGCCACATAAATCTCTGAAAATCAATATATTGGAATTTTTCTAAAAAATTATTTTGTCCTTTTACATCTTTCCAGGATGAAAGCATTTTATCAATAATTGACTGTTCAAATGGAATAGAATGAATATTTTTATATAATTTTTGCGAATCTTCTAAAAAAGATTTATTTGTTGTAAAATATTTTGACCAAGAAGGAATGCTTAATTTACCTAATTCTGTAGTAGGTTGTAATGTATGAGTATATATAGATTTTGTATTTTCAGAAACGGAATTTACTAATTCTAAATCAGTTTTAACATTGTCTGGGATTTTTTGTTTGTTATTTAAATATTCTATGGGTAATTTAAAGGTGTTATCAGAAAAAAATATGTTTTCTTTATTTGACATTTAAATGAAATAAAGAAAATGATATTATTTATTAAACGATTTAATTTAATCCTAAGTGCTCTGTATAATTAGCAGGCATTTCTTCAATTTGAGTACAATAATAATCTTCAAATTTTTTAAGTCTTGTAGCATCAAATTTGGATTGAAAATTAATTGCGATACCTTTTCTACCCCATCTTCCGGAACGTCCAATTCTATGTAAATAAGTATGTTCGTTCTTAGGAATATCAAAATTAATAACAATACTTACTTGTTGCACATCAATACCTCTGGCGAATAAATCTGAAGTAATTAATACACGACATCCTCCTGATTTAAAATCTTTATGTGTTTTTTTTCGTTCTTCATCGGGCATTTTTCCATGAATTTTCTTAACCGGAAAATTATCAGCTTCCATAGCTTCCTGTAAATCATCAACTCTTTTTGTACTATTACAATAAATAATTGCTTGTGAGACAGTAAGACTGGAAAATAAATCTTTAAGTGTTTCATATTTTTGAACATCATCTTCGATATTTATAAAATATTGTGCAATTCCTTGTAAAGTTAGTTGTTCAGCTTTAACTAAAATTTTAATAGGATTTCTTAGAAATTTTTCAGTTAATTCCTGTAAATCATCGGGCATAGTAGCACTAAATAATCCAATTTGTATATCATTTGGCATATATTGAAATATTTTATACATTTGTTCTGTAAATCCTGATGATAACATTTCGTCTGCTTCATCAATAACTAATAATTTGATATGTTTATTTGATAAATATTTTCTTCTAAACATATCATGAACTCTTCCCGGAGTGCCAATAACAATTTGCGGGGTATTATCTAATAATAATTTTTTATCTTTTTCAACAGATGTTCCTCCTACAAGTAATTGGCTTCTAATTTTTAAAAATCTACCAATATCATCTAATACTTGTTTTGTTTGTATGGCTAATTCATGAGTAGGAGCAAGTATAACTGCTTGAGTCTTAAATACTTTTTCATTAATAATTTGTAAAGATCCGGTTACAAATGCACCTGTTTTACCAGTTCCAGATTGTGCTTGAGCAATAATATCTCTGGCAGGTCTATATGTCATTGGATAAAGTGCTTTACTTTGAATAGAACTTGGATTTTCAAAACCAAAAGCATATATTCCTCTTAATAGCTTTTGTTTTAAATCTAATTTTTCATCATCCCAGCTTTTAATTTTGTATAATAAATTTTCGTTTGAGGAGTTCTCTAATACTGAAGTCATCGTAATTATTATTATTATAATATATTTAAGTTTGTTTCAATTTTAAGTTAATCCAAAATTGATATAAATAAAATAATATAAATAATATTATTAGTGATAATGGCTTCTATATTAGCGGACAGACAATATATGTTAGATTTCTTTTTAAATTTAGAAAATCAAAATAAAATTCAAGAATTAAGCAAAGAAATAATTGATAAAATAAATAAATTATCTAAGAGAGTTGGTGCTCCATCATATCAAAAAACACCGGTGTTTAAAAGAAATAATTACAGACATCAAAGACCTATAAAAAAAGGAGAAATTACTGAAGAAGATTGGAATACCATAAGAAATTTTAAAAAAACTAAATTAATTAAAAATACAGAAGGAATTCAAGCACAAATGGACAAAATCAGATGTAGTTTAAATAAATTAACAATTACAACTTATGATATTGTATTAGATGATATTGTTTGTGTTATAAAGGATATTATTAAAGATGAAAGTAATAGTGAATCTTCTTTGGAAAAAATTGGAGAAGCTATTTTTGAAATCGGAAGTGTTCATAAATTTTGGTCTAAAGTATATGCCACATTATATAAAGAATTAATTGAACAATTTCCTATTATGAAGGATATTTGTCTTAAAAATTTCAAGAATTTTAAAAGTATATTCACTAATATTAATTATGTAGATGCATCAGAAGATTATGATTTATTTTGTGAATTTAATAAAGAAAATGAAAAACGCAGAGCATTAAGCAGTTTCTTTAGTATTTGTGCAGAATTAGAAATTATTAATAAAAATGAAATTGAAAATATTATTATGGATTTTATTGAACAAATCAAAAGTGATATTAATAAAGAGAATAAAACAAATCATATTACAGAATTAGTTGAGAATATTAGTATAATGATAACATCGGGAATAAAATATTTGTCTAAATCTAATAATTGGGATAATATTTTAAATTCTATTGAATATTTTGCTAATTTAAATCAAAAAAAATATCCAAGTTTAAATAGTAAAATGGTATTTAAATTTATGGATCTACACGACGAATTAGAAGAAGATTAATAATAATAATATAAAAACATTTTAATTATTATATTATTATGACTAATAAAAATATGTCTTATTCATTAAATGAAACAAATAAGAATACGGATAATAGTGTTACTTATGAAAGTTTAATGGAGCAAGTTAATGCAGAATCATATAAGTTAGATGATTCTAACATGGATTATTTAACTATAGATGATTATGTTGCAAGTGAAATAGATTATGATAGTAATTATACAAAAAAACAATTAGAATTTATTTGTGATTATTATGGTATTTCAAAACGAAAAAAGAAAAAACAAGATTTGGTGGAAGAAATTGTTATATTTGAAAAAGAATCGACTAATTATGATATTGTTCAAAGAAGAAAAACGATGTGGTTTTATATTGAAGAAATTAGTAACGATAGTTTCTTAAGTAAATTTTTAATATTAGAATAAATTATATGGTATTATCAAAAATTAATGATAAAGTTTCATATGCAGAATTAAAAAAAATTGATGAAAATGATAAAGGACGTGATGTTTCTATGTATCAAATACAATTATTTAATATTCCCGTTATTATTGCTTTAGGGGATATTAAATTTACATTTATTGATAATGATATTTTATTTACTCCCGTTTATTTAGTAGTTGATGAAACAAATAAAATATATCAAATTGGAGTTTATGAATTTCATAGCAAACAATTAGAAAACTTAAAAGATGAAGATGGTGATTTAGATATTTCTATTATAGATGGACCTTTGTTATATACTTTCATAGATAAACCTTATATTAATAAATGTATGAAAAATGAAAAATTAGTTATGGATTATGATTCAGGAGATTATGGTTCAAGTGATGAGGAAAAAGAAGGTGACGACGATGATGAAGAAGAAGAATTAGTCGATTTAAGTGATGAGGATGAGGAGAATGAAAACGATAAAAAAAATGATGATGAATCAAAAAAAACAGAAAATTTAAAAAATCCTCCTACTGTATTAGCTGAATTAAATATTGATGATGATGATGATGATTTTTTACAAGAAGGTGAAAAAGAAAAAGAAGATAAAAGAGAAAGAAAAAATTATAAAAAATCAGGTAAATCTGATTCACAATGGATTGAAGATTTTATGACTAATAATAATTATAATGTTATAGATAATCCAGGAAAGGGTCATTGTTTTTTTTACGTTATTAGAGATGCATTTAAAACAATAAATGTTAATGCTGATGTAAAAAAAGTGAGAGATAAATTAGTTGAAAGAGTTGATAATAAGGTGTTTCAAAATTATCGTGAAAGGTATGATATGTATGATAAAGAATTACGAGAATTAATTAAAGATATACCTAAAAATAAAAAATTATCAGTAAAATTAAGTAGAGAATATAATAAATATGCAAAAGAAAGTAAAAAAATAAAAGATAGAAAGGAAAGATTAGAAGTAGTGAAAAAAGCAAAAATAATTAGAAAAAAACATTCTGCTAAAAAACTTGAAATTACCAGACAAGAAGGAGAATTGAAAGCTGTAAAAAAAAATGAAGAATGTGAATGGTTGATAATAGGAGCTGGATTT
>CERW01002490.1_pt1 | contig 13938 bp, 14 predicted proteins | sample 530751 | NCBI WGS metagenome assembly CERW01 (sample SAMEA2620929, study PRJEB7988) | marine metagenome | biome: marine biome (ENVO:00000447); feature: surface water layer (ENVO:00002042); material: "saline water (ENVO:00002010), including plankton (ENVO:xxxxxxxx)" | depth 5 m | reverse complement strand
GGTCAAAGAGTAACTGCTACCATTTCTAGAAATGGTGATTTAATATCCAGAGCTTATTTAGTTCTAGGCGTTGGTTCTAGTGTTACCACTTTATCTCCTTATTTCGGTTTAAGAGCTATAAAACATGCTGAAGTAGAAATTGGTGGTCAAAGAATAGATAAACATTATTCTGATTGGATGTATATCTGGAATGAATTAAGTATGCCTGTTGGCAAAAAAGAAGGTTATTATGAAATGATTGGTGGTGGGGGTGGTGATTTGAAAGACAAATCATTATATGTACCATTAGAATTCTGGTTCTGTAGAAATATTGGTTTAGCTTTACCTTTAATTGGTTTACAATACCACGAAGTTAAAGTAAATATCCAATTTGAAGAATCTGCCAATGTTGTAAATACTGCAACATCGCCTGTACCAGGTACCTTATCTGCTGCTTTATGGGTAGATTATATCTATTTAGATACTGATGAAAGAAGAAAATTCGCTCAATCTTCTCATGAATATTTAATTGAACAATTACAATTCACTGGTCGTGAATCCGCTTCTAACAAAATCAAATTAAATTTCAATCATCCTGTTAAAGAATTAGTATGGGTTGTACATAAACCATCTAGCACAGCGCTCACTGCTAACAACAATTGGTTTAACTATACTGCCACACCTGATGTAGTGACCGCTACTAACGCTAAAACTTATAGTACTGCTGCTGCTTTGTTAGGTCCATCGGGTATCGCTGAGAATGGTGTAACTCAAGGTAAATTAATATTAAATGGCAATGACCGATTCTATTCTAGAGACGGTAGATATTTCAATTTAGTTCAACCTTACCAACATCACGAAAATGTACCAAATAATGCAGGTATTAATGTATATTCTTTTGCATTAAAACCTGAAGAACATCAACCATCTGGAAGTTTGAATATGTCTCGCATAGATACTGCTGTATTAGACTTACAATATCATGGTTCCACTACCGCTGATAAACAAGTATCTATATTCGCTGTAAATTACAACGTATTAAGAATATTATCTGGTATGGGTGGCATTGCTTACTCCAACTAGATATTTTTTCTGTTTTTTTTTCTATTATTATAGTATAAGATACATATAATATATGGGCGGCGGTTTATTACAATTAGTTGCTTATGGTGCTCAAGATGTTTATCTAACTGGTAATCCACAAATAACATTCTTTAAAGTTGTTTATAGAAGACATACAAACTTCGCTCTAGAATCTATACAACAAACTTTTAATGGTACTGTTGGATATGGCAGTAGAGTAACTAGTACTATTGCTAGAAATGGTGATTTAATATCGAGAGCTTATTTAGTTATAAAATCGTCTGCAAATAATTTATGCCCCTATTTTGGTTTACGGGTCGTAAAGCATGCTGAAGTTGAAATTGGTGGTCAAAAAATGGACAAACATTATTCGGATTGGATGTATATCTGGAATGAATTATCATTGCCAGTATCAAAAAAAGAAGGTTATTTCAAAATGGTTGGTGGTTCAGGAAGCAAAGGTAGTAAAACATTAACAGGTTCACCTGTTCTTAGTGAAACTAATTTTAAATCAGTAACACCTGGCACTTATTATCCATTAGTACTTGGGGGTAGTGGCTTTGGACTACAATTAAAAGTTGTTGTTGGAGATGGAGGCGCCGGCGCTCTTACTACAACAATTGAAGAAAATGGTGCTGGATATACATCTGGAGATACATTTACATTAGACCTTAGTGTTTTTGAAGAGAATTTGATAACTGGTAAAGACAAAATAGAAGATAGTAGTGATAATCCAATTGCTTCTGTAACAATAGACTCCGGTTTGACTTTCGCTTCATTATCAGATGCAAATGCAAATGAATTAGATACATTATATGTACCTTTAGAATTTTGGTTTTGTAGAAATGTTGGTTTAGCTTTACCTTTAATTGCTTTACAATATCATGAAGTTAAAATTAATATTCAATTTGAAGATGCTAAAAAATGTACAAATGGTTTTGGTGATAAATTACCAAGTACTATGGATTTATCTGCTCATTTGTGGGTAGATTATGTATATTTAGATACAGATGAAAGAAGAAAATTTGCACAAACATCACATGAATATTTAATAGAACAATTACAATTTACAGGGTTTGAATCATTAAGTAATAAAGTAAGACTAAATTTCAATCATCCAGTTAAAGAATTAATATGGACTATAACAAGTAATAAAACTGAAAGACCTAACGAAAATTGGTTTAATTATACAAATAATGAAACTGTAGTAAATGTATTAGACCTATATGATTATGATGATATTAAAAATTTATTAGGACCAAATAGTAAAACAGCAAATCCTGTTAATGGTGCAAAATTATTATTAAATGGCAATGATAGATTTACACAAAGAGATGGAATGTATTTCAATATGATACAACCATTCCAACATCATGAAAATATACCAAATAATACAGGTATAAATGTATATTCTTTTGCATTAAAACCGGAAGAACATCAACCATCTGGAACATTAAACATGTCTCGTATTGATACATCTTTCATTTCTCTCGATTATGATTCAGCAAAATATAATAACAATAGTGTTTTTGCAATATATGCAATAAATTATAATGTATTAAGAATATTATCCGGTATGGGTGGTATTGCATATAGTAATTAAATTATTGAAATTCATATAAGACTATTTTTTTTCTCCTATTATAGTATAAAGATATTATATGGCTGGCGGTCTATTACAATTAGTAGCATATGGTGCTCAAGATGTTTATCTAACTGGTAATCCTCAAATTACATTTTTCAAAGTTGTATATAGACGTCATACTAATTTTGCTATAGAATCTATTGAACAAACTTTTAATGGAACTTCTAGTATTGGTTCTAGAGTAAGTGTTTTGGTTACTAGAAATGGGGATTTAATAAATAGAATATATTATAAAGGTAAAATAACAAATAACCATCAAAATAATGCGTGTGCTTTAGTGCCATATTTTGGTTTAAGATTATTAAAAAATATTGAATTAGAAATTGGTGGTCAGCGCATAGATAAACATTATTCTGAATGGATGTATATATGGAATGAATTAAGTATGCCTGTTGGCAAAAAAGATGGTTATGATAAAATGGTTGGTGGCAATAAACGAAATAGTTCAATATTACTACCTAGTGGAGAATCATATACTCTATATGTTCCTTTAGAGTTTTGGTTTTGCAGAAATGTAGGGTTGGCTTTACCATTAATTGCATTACAATATCATGAAGTTAAAATTAATATTGAATATGCTCAATTGAGTGATATGGTTGATGCAACTCCTGGAAATTGGTCTTATGATAATGATACACGAGTGTCACAAGATAATTCACATTCATCTAATTCGTCTAGAACAATTGAATTAGAAGATTCTGAATTATGGGTTGATTATATTTTCTTAGACACAGATGAAAGAAGAAGATTTGCACAATTATCTCATGAATATTTAATTGAACAATTACAATTTACAGGTTCTGAAAGAATAACATCTGGTGTTACACAAGGGGGGCAAACATCTTTAAAAAGTGTTAAATTAAATTTCAATCATCCTTGTAAAGAAATTGTATGGGTCGTAAAACCTGATTCTGTTCCTTCGGGAAATGTAACTTCAGAAACAGTGTATAGAATAGATGCGCACCCAAGTAAACCATATTGGAATAATTATTCTAATAATCAATATAATGAATATAATCATTATGATTCTATTGTGACGGCGAATGAACCAACTGATTATAATTGTGAGAATCCTGTAAAAGCAGTGAAATTACAATTAAATGGAAATGAAAGATTCGGTGAAAGAGAAGGTGAATATTTTTCTGTTGTACAACCATATCAACATCATGAGAATACTCCAGGTGAATATAAAAAAGGTATTAATTTATATTCTTTTGCATTAAAACCAGAAGAACATCAACCATCCGGAACTTTAAATATGTCTAGAATTGATAGTGCTCATTTACAAATTGCAACAGAAAAAACTGGTCTAATAAATATATTTGCAGTTAATTATAATGTTCTTAGAATATTATCTGGAATGGGTGGTTTAGCGTATTCTAATTAAAAAATGATAATTTTATTATTTATTTTTTTAATATTATGTTTAGAACAAACTTAGTACTAATTTTATTTATGTTATTTATAAATTATAACATATATGGTTTTGTAATGATACCGATTATTAAAGAATATAAATTAATTAAAGTTAATCATAATAAAGTAACAAGGATAAATTTATTTAATTTAACTAATAATTTAGAATATAAAGATAACTTGGATAACAAATTTGAAATTATTCAAGAAAAATTCTTATTATTTTTCAAAGTTTTAAGCGATATTTTATTAATATATATCAATGTATTTAATATATTTTATATTTTATACATTATTAAACATATGTAATAATATATAAAATAATAATAATATATATTTATTAATATTATGATATTTATATATTTACTATTATTGATTAACATTTATGATGTATTTAGTTTTAATTATTTGAAATTTAATAATAAATTTAGATCAAAAAAAACTATTTTATTTGAAAATAAATACAATAATATTTATTTAAATAAAAATAATTCACGTGTTTTACAAACATCAACTTATTTAGAATCATTGGAAAAAAAAATAACATTGAAAAATCCAAAAATTGTTACAAATATTTCATTTGATAATATAATGTTATATAATAATTATATTGAAACTATTTATGATAATAAAAATAAATTTTTAATAATTGAATTCAAAAATAATACAAGACATGTTTATTATTATATCAATAATTATTTACATATTGATGAAATAATAAAAAATTCAAATATTTATTATATTAATTTACATGATTATCCTAAATATATAATAAATAGTCCTTTTGGTTTTTTTACATTTGAAAAAAAATAATAATAATTAATAAGAATGATTAAAAATATTAAAATAATATTATTTATATTATTTATGATGATAATATCTGTAATATTAATTATTATTATTAATAAATATACAGAAGAGGAAAAATTTACAGAATTATCAGATACATTAGCAATACCAGAAGTACAAAAAAAAGCTGATTTAATCGATAATGAAGATGCCATAATTGCATCTGATGATAAAACATTAAATGAACAAATAAAATATATTTCTGGTCCAAGAGGTCCTCGTGGTGATAGAGGACCAATTGGACCTCAAGGGGGCGAATGTAAATGTAAAATGCCATTACTAAAATTTATAGATCAAGAAGGTAATATATTAGCAAAATATCCAGAGAATAATTATCCATCACTTGATGAAATAATAGAGGATGACTTAGTAGAATTGACAATACCTGTACCAAGTGGTAATAAGGGCGAAACAGGGAGTCAGGGAGTAATAGGACCAAGTGGTTTTGGTTATCCAAATGATTTATAATATGTATTATATATTATGATAATACCTAAATATCTTCCTGACGATATAGTAGATTATATATATTCTTTAATATTATATGAAAAACCAAAAGTATTATTAGATGATATAAAAAATTATTATTCAACAATACAAAAAATTAAATATTTAGAAAATAATTTAATTATTAATAAATTATTTGAATATAATTTTATAGATTTTACAGTACCAAAACCAATTTCAACATTATATAGAAATAATCATAAAAAAAATACAAAATTATTAATTAATTTGTGTTTTGCAAAAAAAAATCTTAAAGAAAGACATAAAATGTTAGAAAAGATATTTACGACATCTCTTTATAATATATTATTATTAGAGTAATTTAGCTTCTTTCATTACTCTAATTAGTCTAGTTAAACCAATACCACCACCTGATCTTTCAAAAAAATCAAATTCTAAAAATTCTTCTAATTCTTTATCAACTCTTTCTTTTGTAAAATTACTGTATAAAATATTCGCATAACTTCCATCACTAATTTCGTGAAATTGTCTTCTCATTTCTTCTCTATCTGTTGATCTTTGTGCACTACCAATTGTTTCAATACCATTAATAATAACATCGATTTTTTTTGCATATCCGCCGTAGTCATTGTCGTCATCTGCCTGTTTCATATTCCAAAAGGGTGAGCTATAATTTGGGAAATGTTTTAAGAAAAATACAGGTCCATTATCTTTATAGAGTTGTGTTTCGTGTTCGTGTTCTAATTCTCTAACACCATATTTATGAGCAACATCCATATAATCTCCTTCTGGATATTCTTTGTTTTCATAAAATTTACCGAAACCAAGATGATTTAGAAGTTCTACTTCCATTTTTTTCATTGCTTCCATATCACCTTTCATTTCAAATTCGAACATAGGAAAGATTTTGTCATGTCTTCCAGGAACTGGATTTGGTTCATTTCTATAACTTGTACTTACGCAATAAAAACCTTTAGCTTCTGGATTGGATAATAGTTCATATTCTAACCACATTTGACCAGTTTGTGGTAAAGGCCAAACTTGACCGGCATAACTATATGTTGAAATTGTACGAGGATCTTCGCATGCCGCGAGAATACTTAATCTACTTTGGGTATGAACTTCTTCAAAACCTTTCGAATCAAAAAATTCTCTTAGTTTTTTAACGGTATTTGTATAATCGCAATTATTTATAATACCAATTTTACTCGTCATTTTTTTCTTTATATATGACTATTTTTTTCCTTAAGTATTTTTAAAAAAATGAAAATTATATTATTTATATTAAAATATATGAATAATTTCAAACAAGATACATTCTATTTTAATTTATTAAAAACAAATAATATTGATTATAATTTAATAAATTTATTAAATTATAATATTAATGATTGGAATATAAAGAATATTGTAATAAATTTTCAAATGTATATTGTATATTTTATTGTATATCATAATAGATTATTTATAAAACCTATTTATAATTATAATACTGAAATATTTAAAGAAATATTTCATTTTAATTTTCTAAATTGGTTTCGTACTGATAAAATTGTAGAAATTGTCGAGTATGAATAAAATTAAAAATTGATTTTTTATATATGGAATTATATATATATATATAAAATAGAGAAAACTAGAAATATGGAATTTAAAAATGATTCCGAATTAATAAGAATTATTAATAGTATTTTAGAACTCAAAGAAGATAGTTTTAAAATATCTGTTAATAATAACGATTTAAATTGGACTGAATACGAATTTAATAATTTTGTAAACTCGATTTCTAATACCGATTTTGAAGAAATTATTAATAATGAAATATTAGAAGTTGAAGATGAAAATGGTAATATATTAGTTATTACAGATATATCAAATATATTAAAATATTGTAATAGCGATGTTTATAGTAATATTAATAATTATAAATGGATTAGTAAAAATTCATTATATAATAATTTAGAAAAAGATTTATTTGATTATCATATTTATTTTGATATAATTAAAGAAAGTAATATTGAAAAAGAACCTGAAAATTGGAAAATTAATAAAAAAAAATTTAAAATAACTAAAAAATTTTCATATTTAGATAAAAAAAATAATATTGAATATTCCGCTATACTTGAAAGAAGTGAAAATGAATATTTTACAAACTTAAAAGAGTCTAATATTTTTAAAAAAAAACAGGATTATAAATTCGAAATAACAATTACTAATGATAGTAAAGAATATATTATTCAATCTTTACTTAATTTATTACATTATATTACTCAATATCCTAAAATTATAACAAAAGAAACGCAAAATAATGTTTTGAAAAAATATAATGATTTGATTAAAGATGATGTTAAAATTATGTCATATAATAAAAAAGGATCTATACCATTATTAACACCCAAACCTATTACATTAGAAAAAGTTAATTTAATTGACCCAAAAGAATATGGTTCAGTAAGTATATTAGAGGGTTATACTGTTACAGAGAAAGCAGATGGAGAAAGATTATTAATGTATATTGATGATATTGGTGATATATATATGATTAATAATACATATAATGTTATTAATACTGGTTTGAAATCTTTATCAAATTTATATAATAGTTTAATTGATGGTGAATATGTTACTTGTGATAAAAGAAAGGATAATTCGTCAAAACATTTATTTGCGGCATTTGATATGTATTATATTAAAGGAAAAAATATTACAAATTTACCTTTACTTGGTGATCTATCAAGATTAACACATTTAAATTTTTCGAAATCATATATTGAAAACTCTAAAACTAATGTTGAATTTACTGTTAAAAAATTTTTATATAATGATAAAGATTCTTCTATATATGAAAAATGTAAAGATATTTTAATAAATCATAAATCTTATCCCTATGAAATTGATGGTTTGATTTTTACTCCAGCTAAATTACCATTATATTCATATTATGCTAATAAACCTGTTCAAATTACTGATAATGTTCGATGGGATAGATTATTTAAATGGAAACCACCTGAACAAAATACTATTGACTTTTTAGTTAGATATGGTAAAATTGTAAAAGAAAATGGTGAGAAATATAGAGAATTAAAATTATTTGTGGGTTATAATTCATCACAATGGGAAGATATTGGTCCAACGAAAGGTTTACGATTAAGATATGATCATAAATATGCTAAAGAACAAAGAAATAATTTAGTATCTTATATCCCGACATTATTCAAACCTACTATTTACTATGAAACAGGTATAGAAATTGCTTTAGTTAAAATTAATAGTAAAGGAACTATATTAACACATGACAATCAATTAATTGAAAATAATTCAATTATAGAATTTAGTTATGATGTAAATAATAAAATTTCTATAAATCATAGATGGAACCCTCTTCGTGTTAGAGATGATAAAACAAGACTTTATAGTAAAGGTGAAATTAGTAAAACAATGAATGATTTAAATATTGCAATTAATGTTTGGCGATCAATACATAATAGTATTACAAATGCTATGATTATTGGTAATCAGGATACAAATATTAATAAAGTATATAATAATACAACTGATAAAATTTTAGAATCAGATGACGTATATTATAGTAGAAATATTCCTAGAGATTCATTATTATCAATTCATATGTTAAATTTTCATAATCAAGCTATTAAGAAAAAATTATATGAATATTCTAAAGATAGAAATTCTTTATTAGAATTATGTGGTGGTGAAGGTGGTGATATGAATAGATGGATTGAATATAATTATTCATTCATCTTATCAATAGATTTAGTTAAACGAAATATTTATAATCCTAGAAGTGGTGGATATTCAAGATTAATAAAAAAGAAAAATCAAGCAAGGCGTATTAATAAAGACGAAAAAGTTTATTTTCCAGATATTGTATTTGCTGCTGGAGATTGTGCTGAGTCTATTAATAATGGCACTGCTGCAAAAGTTATTAATGATAATGAAAGTTATGAAATATTAAATATTGTAATGAATAGAAATGTAAATAATCACTATCATTTAAGACATATTGCAGGTAAAGGTGCTAATAAATTTTCTGTATGCAGTTGTCAGTTCGCAATTCATTATTTCTTTGAAAATGAGAAAAAATTAAATGGATTCTTTACAAATGTTGCTAATAATTTAAAACAAAATGGTATATTCTTTGCAACATTTATGGATGGTAATATTATAGATAATATGTTTAAAACAAAAAATACAACTACATTAAAGGGAATTAAAAATTTAGAAAGAGATACAGAAGTCATTACATGGGCAATTACTAAAAATTATGTAGATAATGATGAAAAATATGGTAAACAAATAGGAGTATTTATTGAAAATACCCAAAAAATAATTCCTGAATATTTAGTCGATTTAGATTTATTAATTGAAAAAGCAGCCGAATATAATTTAGAATTTTTAGAAACTAATACATTTGAAAAAGATTTTAATGATATTAAGAATAAAATTGATGAAAAAAATCATCAATTAAATAGACTTGAAATTGATATTCAAGAATTAGATAAAGATTCTGTTCAAAAACAATTTTCATTTTTGAATAGATATATTATATTCAGGAAAAAATAATTATTATAACAAACTTTAAAATGTAAATTTTTTTTTAATATTTAAAAATATATTAATATATTTAAATATAAATGATTACAATCTTATTGCCATTATATAATGGTATTGAATATTTAAATTATTCTTTAAATTCAATTAAAAATCAAACATATACTAATTGGGAATTAATAATAGGGATTAATGGACATTATAATTGTAAAGATTTTTATGATAATGTAAAAAAAATAGTTTATACTATTTTTGATAAAAATGATAAAATAAATATTTTAAATTTAAATTTATTTAATAAAATTGATACCTTAAACTACTTAACTAAAATAGCAAAATATCATTATATTGCATTAATAGATGTTGATGATGTTTGGTCTAAAGATAAATTAGAATTACAAGTTCCTTATTTAAATACTTATGATGTTGTTGGAACACATTGTTATTATATAAATAAAGATGGATATAAATTGTCATTCTTTCCAACATTACCAGTTGGTGATATTACAGAATATAATTTTTTTGATGGTAATCCAATAATTAATTCAAGTGTTATTTTAAAAAAATCTGATGCTGTATGGCAATTAGATGATATTAATATAAATGGTGTTGAAGATTATGATTTATGGTTTAAATTAAAGTTTCAAAAAAAAAATTTTTATAATATTGATAAAAAAATTTGTTTTCATAGATTGCATGATAAATCATCTTTTAATAATAAAAATAATAATTATGTAAATATTCTTATAAATAAATGGAGAAATATGTTTAATTTAATAGATTATTAAGTGTCACAAGACACATTAATGAACGCTCGTTAATTTCGTAACCACTTGTACTTGTTAGTAATTGTATAATTTGTTTTAAATCATTTGGACGAAGACAATGACATAGATAATAGTAAACATCTCTAGAACCAACTGTATTACCAATATAAACAGTAATTTGTCTTCTTCTTAATTTTGCAAGATGAAATCTGATAAGTGGAGCAAAATCTTTATCGATTCCTTTATTCATTTTAAATAAATTTCTCCTTGTATTATATGTTGTTGTTGCACTATATAATTTAAATAAAACATCTTTAATTGTACAAATTGATGTATGAATTAAATATGTTGGATCTATTTCTTTTCCATTAGTATCATATAGTTTTTCAATACTTGGATTATAATCTCTAATATAATCATTAATATGATATTCTACGCGATTTTTCATATATGTTGAAAGAATATTATACCACGGATTAGGATTACATGGATCAGTATCTTCTCTATATTTTACTTCATGTGGTGAAATTTTTGCAAGATGTGTATATCCATTAGAGTTTCTTTTAATAATGCATCCATAACTATTATTTTCTTTATTATTCATATAATTAAATGCTTCTTCGCTATTATTAAATTGTTTTGGATAAGTAATATTATATTTTGATAAAGGCATATCATCAATATTTACATCTTCACATGTTTTAATTTTTTTACTATTTATATGTATGATTTTTTTGTAATTATCACCTAGAATTATTTTATAATTGATGATATGGACATTATCATAATGAATTAATGTAAATACATATGATTGTTCTTTGTCTAAAAATTCGCTAAAATAATTTCTAACTGTATTTTCATCTTCATAACATAGAATTTCACACAATGTTTCATCAAACATTTTTCCATGTGTTTTTGTTGGATGAGAATACCATGATGTATTAATATCTGGACAACTTGTAGTTCCATAATTCCACTTATTATTATAATAGTAACAAGTAATTGTAGTACCATCATATGCTTCATAATATTTATCATTAGTATTAATTTCTGTTTGATAATCTTCAATATTAATTCTTAAAGGAATACTACTAGAATAAGAAACAACAACCTTGTTATTATTATTAGGTGCTTCAAAATCTAGAATAATACTTCTACATTGTTCATATAATTCTTTAAAATCATCAATATCTTCGCGAATATATGTATTATGTAGGAGTACTTGATTTTTAATTCCTTTAAATTTTTTAACTTGTAGAGCGGGCCAATAATTATATTTTTTAAGAACATTTACTAAAGATTTTGCATAGTCTTTATCATCATTGATATTGTTAGAGTAGTCATTATATGTTTCTGAAATAATATTGTCTAGAGTAACTGTTGTGGTGGAATTAGTATTTTGCATATTTGGAACTATTATTGTGTCTATTTATATGATAGATTTTAAATTTTATATCATTTTTTATTTTTTTTATTTAATTTTTTAAATTTTTCTTGCAATTTCTTGTATTTATTTTTTATATTTTTTAATTCTTTTTTTAATTCTTTTTTAATTTTTTTTTCCTTTTTTTCTTTTTTAGTATTTTTTCCAGTTTTTTTTATTATAGCATTTTGAATTTCAATTTTTTTTAAAACTTTTTCCTTATTTAAATACATTTTAAAAAGTTCTTTCTCAATTTTCATTTATATAATTAATTATCTATTTAATAAATAGATATAAAAATATAATTATTATTTATGAATTCTACAAACATTACTTTAAGAGAATTAAAAGAAGAAAATAGTGATTTATGGAAAAAATACAACTATACAAAAAATCGCGATGATAAAGAAGATAAAGAAGATAAAGAAGATAAAGAAGATAAAGAAGATAAAGATATAGAAATCTTAATAAAAAAAATAAATAAAATACTTAATCTTAATGAAAATATTCAAAATAATAGTGATAAAAAAGATTTAAATGATGCAGTTAAAAATATTAAAAATAAATACAAAATAATGCAAGAAAAAGTAAAAGTAATAGAAAATGAAAGGATGAAAAAAATTATTGAAAAAAGAAAAAAAACAATTCAACAAAATAAAACAGCTTCTAAAGAAGCTATTTTACTAGCAGAACAAGAGTCAAAAAAAAGAAAGCAAATGGAAAATACGGAAAGAGATTATAGAGCAATGAAAAGAAGATTTGACATAATGGGAGGTTCTACAAAACTTGTAATATATTTAGTTAAAATAGAAAAAATTAAAAAATTAAATAAAAAATTAAGAAAAAATAAAAATAAAAACAAAAGCAAAATTGAAAAAAATAATAAATTAATTGATGAATTGAAAATAAAACTTAAAAAAGAAAAAGCAAAAGAAAAACTTAAAAAACAAAAAGAAAAAGAAAAACTTAAAAAACAAAAAGAAAAACTTAAAAACAAAAAGAAAAGAAAATAGAATAGAAAAATTAAATAAAAAAAAATAATATAAGAATTTAATTATATATACGTGTAATATAATATGTTTTCTTCTTCAAAAAAATCAACAAATGAATCTCATCAATCTTCAGTATTAGATAATCTTGAAAAAGGTTCTCCTAAACTACCTTCTCTTCTAATGACTCCTATTTTTAGTAAAAATTCTACATGGCCTTCTTATTTAATCAAACCAGTATATGAAGAAAATGAAGTTAATAAACCAATGGATAATCATTATTATGATGCTGTTAATAATATTACATCATATGGTCATACAACACAAGTAACACAAAATGGAACACAAATGTTTCCTGTAATGCCATATTATTTACATGGAACTAAAATGGGCAGTGAAACAGTTCATCCAGTAATGTATCAACATCAAGGTATTTCTTATAATACTCAAAATGTAAGTGTTCCAATTGTTCCTACAACACCCCAGATGGTATCAAATGATGAACAAAAAAAACAACAATTATGGTATTACCAACATTATCAACCGAATGTTTAGGATAATGTATTATAATCTTTTTTACTTTTCTTATATTATAATAGAATGAAATTAAAAGGCGGGGCGTATGAAATGTCCTCACAATGTTTGGCAATGTTTAGAAACCCCACAAGTTATGGATTAAATCCTAATGAATTTGATAATTTAAATTTTGAACAATTTGCTAAAGATAAAGTAGGAGGAAGATATAAA
>CERW01139155.1_pt1 | contig 13943 bp, 14 predicted proteins | sample 530751 | NCBI WGS metagenome assembly CERW01 (sample SAMEA2620929, study PRJEB7988) | marine metagenome | biome: marine biome (ENVO:00000447); feature: surface water layer (ENVO:00002042); material: "saline water (ENVO:00002010), including plankton (ENVO:xxxxxxxx)" | depth 5 m | reverse complement strand
CCCGCAGCAACCCTAGCCAGCGCCCCGAAATGTCCGGTCCGTCCGACATCTCCCAGCTCCTTTCCGGACTCAAGACGAAGTCCATAGACATCAACAACCAAGACAAGAAGGACAGCAGCACTATCAGCATCGAGGAGCTCAAAGACCTTTCCAAAGCCAAAACCCCCTCCCGCACAAAGCGCCGCCAGAAGAGCGACAAGAACGTCGTTAGTTTAGATCTTTAAATAATAGATAGATATAAACCAAATATATAGTTAATATATTAAATACCCGTTTTATTATTAGTTAATAGTACATATAAATATATATTTACTATTAATATTAAATGAGTAATGTGAAGGAAAGTGTCAGAGGTGTCTTTATTACGATTTCTTGTAGGAAGTATATTAACACGCGTGTTATCGCAAATAAATATAGACTAACCGGAGATACAGTTGGAGGTTGGAAAATTATATATGTTGTATGCGATCCAGATTTAGATTCGGAATATAAATTACAATTTATAAACGAACCATTAAATAGCAATCTTCTTATTATTAAAGGAAACGACGATTACGTTCATCTATTTGAAAAAGTGGTAAAGGCACAAGATATTGTTCACCAACTATTTGATGTTAAAGAGGGAATCATCAAGTGCGACGATGACCTATTATTGAATAAGAAGTTATTAGAAACGTTTTTAGAAAGCAATAATAAGGGTGAATTTCGTGGACGCAACTACAGCAACACTTCATTTCCTACTCCTGGACCAGAACATTGTAATGATAATCGCCCAGACACCGAGATGGAAAAATATTATACAAAGAATCCCAATGAACTAATTGAAATTAGAAAGAAAAAGCCCGACTTTAATCCTGAAATATATAATGTTTGTCCAAATCTACCGAATGGTCATGGTGGGTGTGGTGGTATATACTTTTTATCTACTAAGGTATCTAAACAGGTAGTTGATTATTTCAAAAAATGTGATTTTGATGTATTCCATTTCGATGAATCGTCGCAATCATATCCATTCTTTGCAGAAGACGTTGGAACATCGTTTATCACATGTAAGTGTGGTATCGTTTACACAAGCGACCATAATATGTTTTGTCATGCGTATGAACCTTTGAACGAAAATGCTCTTGGATTCCATACCCATCTTCAAGGAAAACAATTAAGAGTAACCCATAACATTTATAAAGTTTTAGACGGAAAGAAAAGTTTTAGTATGTTTTAAAAATCGAATTAGCATCAAAGTAAGTAGTAGAATTTTTATAAGAACTATCAAGATAAGAAGAGAGCTCCTTATTATCATTCATCTTTCTCTCTAGTATCTCCGTTACAGTATTGTTAGACAAGAAAAACCCTTTACCAGTTACAAATGTGTCTGTCTGATTATTATCTTGTGAATCGCCTACGAAAGCATAATTCTGTTGGTTCACTTCATCCAATAACTCACCAAACGATTTGGCATTAATAAGCGTCTCATTATAATTTAATTTGAAGATATACTTATAATCAAATTTTTGATTGACTGCTTCTATGACTGATAAGATATTGTCTTGTAACACGGTAATAGAATTTTCCATCTTCATATACAATGTGCATTTTGTATTATTGAATTGATAACTTTCACTAATACTTTCATCTCCTACAACGCGAAGATATAGTGTGTTGTTGGGAATATTATTATACCATCCTTTGCTCTCATCACTATTACTAACTATTAAAAATATGAAATCAACATTGCTGCGCTCATTTATAAAATACGGATTATAATCAACCACGCGTTTTTCTAGATTAGAATAGCTGGGTAATTGACCTGCGAAAACACAATTATAGTATATAAAATTATTCCCATACTGTAAAGGCTTCCAGATTTGATCGCAAATATTATTATGTATAGATAATCCATTTTCCATATTAGTAATTCCAATTTCTAATTGTTCCATAAGCGTTTCTATAAATGTTGTTTTAATTATATATCCACTCATAGTCTGTGTTTCTTTTATATAATTGAATTTGTCATCATATTTACCGTAGTAGGTTCCCGCCCTTCTAGTGAATGTGATAACCGACCAGTCATCGTTATTTTTTATAGAACTAAAATCGCTTACAAAATCATTAAAAGCGTTATTATCCAATATAAAAAAATCATCTTCAAAAATTGCAATACATTCATCCCCCTTATAAGTTTCATAAGCTAATTTCAAGGCATTATAATGAGACATCGTACAGCCAAGAGCCCCATTACTATTTGAAATTGCCGAAAATCGTTGGATATTTGTTAAAAACGAGCTGTCAGATTTAACCTTTTCAAAATAATCAAATCTGTCTCTTCGCCCATCAAGATTTATGTAAAACCCGTTTATCATTAAAAATATATGTGTTATATTTTTAATTTATAATTATTTAATATATTGTTTTACATATTATTTTTCAAAGTTATAATAGATAATGATGGTATTTTACCAATAACTTTTATATTTACACTTGAACTATATTTTTCTATGATTGGTTGTATTTTTGGTTTATTGTAAATATTCATCCATTCTACATTATCTCTTTCGTTAGAACCGCCTTCAAGTATTATAATCCCATTTCTTTTTAATTTTCTAATATAATTTTAAATTACATATTCAAATACATCACCATTATTTGCAATATCAATATGTAATAAGTCAATACTATTATCTTGAATATCTTCACATAACTTATAAAAATCACCATATTCAATTGTTACATTTTCATATTTTAAAAAATCTTTTTGTAAAACCTCTTTGTTTGCGGAATGTCCATTAAATTCATCGAATATATCATAAGCTTTTATAACACTATTGTTAGATGTATTGTCTGCCATTGTTTTTAAAGAAAATCCATCTAAAATACCAATCTCTACAATAGATGTTGGATTAATCATAAATAATATAGTTTTGAATATATCGCCATAATTAAGATTATTTAAATATGATGATTTCATTATTATTATATGTAAATTTGTTTTAAATATTAAAAACATTTTAATGAATAATTTTATATGATTCCTTTATTCAAAGTATTCATGAGCGATGATGTAATTAAACCAATTAATGATGTATTAATGTCGGGACAACTAACACAGGGAAAACAAGTTGAAAAATTCGAAGAAGAATTGAAGAAATATATTGGAAATCCTTACATATTAACTTTAAATTCTGCTACTGCAGGACTAACATTAGCACTAAGATTATTAAAAAAAGAGGGGGCATTGCCGGATTGGCCTGGATTTAATGAATCAGAAGACGTTGTATTAACACCCGCATTAACTTGTTTTGCAACTACCGCTGCCATTTTATCTAATAGTGCAAACATTAAATGGTTAGATGTTGATTTAGAGACGTGTAATATTTCATTAGAAGATGTGAAAAAAAAATTAAATAAAAAAACAAAGGTTATTTATTTAGTTCATTGGGGAGGTAACCCAGTTGATCTTGATGAATTAGATAAAATATGTGAACAGCATAAAGAAACATATGGATTTAAACCAGTTGTTGTAGAAGATTGTGCTCATTCATTCGGCGCAGAATACACTGATAAAAAAATAGGAAATAGTAAGAATATTTGTGTATTTAGTTTACAAGCAATTAAACATCTTACGACCGGAGATGGTGGTATCATAACATTACCGAGCGAAGAATTGTATGAAAGGTGTAAATTATTGAGATGGTATGGGATTGACAGAGAGAAAAGAAATTATAAAGGAACCGATTTTCGGTTGGAAAATGATATACTTGAATATGGGTATAAATTTCATATGAACGATATAAACGCGACACTTGGATTATATAATTTGCCTCATATGGATGAGTTGTTAGAGAAAAATAGAAGAAATGCAAAAATGTTGAATGAAGGATTAAAAAATATAGACGAAATACAACTATTAATTAATAATCCAAAGTGTAATTCTGCATATTGGCTCTATACCATTCGTGTATTAAATGGTAAAAAACAGGAATTTATGGATAAAATGAAAGAAGCGAATATCATGACTAGTCAAGTACATAATAGAAATGATATTAATACGTGTGTAAAAGAATTTGAAGAAATTTTACCAAATATAGACATAATAGAAAAAGAATTAGTCTGTATTCCAGTTGGATGGTGGTTAGAAGAAAAGGATATGGAATATATAATTAAAGTTGCTTGTAATATATAATATTTTCTATAATAGATTTAAACAAATAAAAATAATCACATTATAGTGTCATGCCTATATGTAAAAAAAAGAAAGTATTATTTATTCATGTACCTAAATGTGCAGGAACATCTATAGCAAAAAGTTTAAATATGTATTCTGAAAATAATTTTCCAGCAAATATGGATATACTATATGGAATTCATGATAACATAGTTTTACAAACGTTATGCTTAGAATATTATAATAATTATATTAACGAGGATTTAAATGATTATACAATATTAACCTGTGTTAGAAACCCATATGAGCGTGTTTTAAGTGATTACAAATGGTGCGATCGAGGATTTAATAATATATTAGATTTTTGTAAGTTTATAAAAACAACAATTAAAACAAAAAAGAAATATGATTTTATGTTATTTGATAGCAAATATTATATCAATCATTTATTACCTCAATATGAATATATTAACAATACATCTTTAAAAGTAAATATTTTACATATGGAAAACATTAATGAAAGTTTTAATAAATTATTTCCAGATACTATTTTATGTCATGAAAATAAAACACACCACACAGACTACATATCCTTTTTTAAAGATAAAGAAGAATGCATACAAATAATAAATGAAATCTATAAAATAGACTTTGAAAAGTTTGGATATGATATGTTATAATGAATATAAATATATAACTTTATATTATAAATAATAAATTAACTATAATATGAAGATAATTATTGTTACTGGTAGGTCAAGAACTATAGGAAACTTTTATGATACTTTAATTAATCCAATAAAAGGATATTTTAAAGATAAAAATATAAATTTTCAAACTATTCATTTTGCTGATCAAGTTAAAAAAGATAATAATAATGATAATTTATATATTGGTATATTTAATCATGTACCATTAACATGTATGCCTAAAAATTATATAATGTACGTTATAGAACCGTTGAATAATATTGATGAAAATATGTTTAATCAAATTAAAAATGCAAATAAGATATTGGTTTATAATGACTTTGAGTATTTTAAAAATATTAATAAAAATTGTATTTATTACCTATTTCCATATCATACTTCTATTGAAAATATGTATAATTTAGATAAAAATAAAATATCTAAAATTTATGATTTAATCATAATAGGTACTTTAAATGATAAACGTGTGAATCTTTATAACCGATTAAAATCAAATAATTATAACATTTATTGTCCAAATATTAAAGAACATCCAAGAGGAATATTTGAAAGAGAACAAGATAAATTATTATATTCATCAAAAATAGTTTTATTAAATAATTATTATAAAAATGATATACAATATCCAAGAATGATATATAATGCTACAAATAAAATTTTTTTTATTTATATTTTAAATGATGATGATAATGAAAACCTATTAGATGCTGTATATAACAATTTATTAGTTACATGTAATTCAAAAAATATGTTTGATGTTATTAATTATTATTTGGAAAATGAAGATAATAGAATAGAAAATGTGAATATATTATACGATTATGTAAAAAATAATTTAAATGTAAATTTATATTTAAACATATAATGAATAAGGGCTATGAAGATGTATTTAATAACTGTAAAATAATTAGTAATAATACAAATGATGATTATACAAATTTTCGAGAAAAAGAAGAATTTTCATTTTTAGTAAATAACGAACCTGAACCAGACCAAGAAGCATTATTAATTGGAAAATCTATAAATAATGATTTATTTGAAGAATATTTAAATATAAAAAAAAGTAATTTAGGTTATGGGAATACTGTTAAATTTTCTAAATTAGATAATCTGGATTCAAGACACTATATGATGTCTTGTTTTGTATATAACTATTTTAAACAAAATAACATTTCATTAACAAATATATTAGAAATTGGTGGTGGATTTGGTAATTGGCCTTATATTAATGAAAATATTATGAAATATAATAAATGGACTATAATAGATTTAGATTTTGTAATAAAATTACAAAAATGGTTTTTAGAAAAAGAATTAATTGATATAAATAAGATTGATTTTATTGATACAAATAATATTTCAAAAATAATAAATAATGAAGAAAAATATGATATTGCTATATGTGCACATAGTTTATCAGAAATATCAAAAGAAAATTTTGATAATTATTTATTAAATATTTTAATTAAAAAAACGAAACATATTTTTTATGCTTATCATACTAAACTTCCGAATATTAATTTAATAAATTATAAAAAAAAGATGTTAGACCAATATTTTGATATTAAAACTAGTTTTTCAAGTGAGAATGGAAATGTAAATAATATATTATATGCTATTAAAATGCCGGTTGAAAAGTGTTTTTGCATAAAATCAGTCAACGAAATGAGCGAAGGATTATTTGGTCAAGTAATATTAAGAATGATGAATAATCTACCAGTAATTGAGCAAATGAAAATAGATCCTCAATTTATATTATGGAATGTGGAAACTGAAAGATATGGAAAGATATTTCCAAATATCTTAGAATATAAATCAGATATATCTTGTAATTTAAATTTAGAAAATACTAATGTAACATATATAAAAATACCTCCTTCGCCATATAGTCTTGGGGATAATTTTTATGAATTAAATAAACTATTTTTTAAATATTTTAAAATACCAAATAAAATTATAGATTTGACATCATATATGAATTTAGATAATTACTTTGGTATACATTTTAGAGGAACAGATAAAACAGATGATAGTACAATGAACACAAAAATAACTATGGATGTATTTATAGCTATAATAAAAGAATATATAAATGTTAATAAAATAAATAATATTTTTGTATGTACTGACGAGAAACATTTTGTTGATAAGTTGAAACTTAATTTATCTAACAATAATATCAATTTTAAATTTTCTAGAAATTTTGATTTATTAGACCAAAAAAGTTTAACTTGGTACGAAAATACAGATAAAGATATTAATGGTCAATGTGCTATGATAGATATGATATGTTTATCTAAATGTAAATCTGTATTAAAAAATAGTTCGGCGTTATCTTCATTTGCAAAATTGATTAATCCAAACCTTGAAATATATAGATTAAATTCATGTAAAATGTTTAATCCGACAAGTCCTTATTTCCCTGATGCATTTATACCTTTACTCAATGCCAATATTAATTATACAGATAGAATTAATAATATTTTGAATGACTTACAAAAAGATGATTGGACAAATAATAATAAATTGAAGGATTTTTTTTCAAATTATACATATAAATTACAGCCAAAATTAATTAATAATGTCTTGGATATAAGCCCATAACCATTCATTATTGAAATATTTTTTTACAATATACATTTGATTTTTTAAACATTTGTCATATAATTCAAAGTTATTTTCAAAATTATTATAAATGCGATATAAATCGTCCACATTACCTTGTTCAAAAAAACATTCATCTGAAAACTTATCATTATTTTCAAACGGCCAAATAATATCTATTTTCTCTGCAAGTAATAATGTATTTGTAGAAAAAATTTCATATAATCTTTTATTTAATCTAGAAGTACCTCTTATATCTAAGGCATATTTATATTTACACATAGTTTCATGAAATAAATTATATGGTACTCTTTTAATATCTAAAATATTTTGATATTTAGTATTAAAACTATTTACTATTTTTATTCTATCTGTATGTTCATATGTGTTATTATTATCCCATTCTTCATGATATTCAAATAACGAACCAGCCCAAAATATTTTATTTATTTTATCAAAAACATTTTTAGATAATATTGGTAAATTATACAATTTAATTAATGGATCATTATTAGTATCCATAATAAATGGATATGAAAAGGTGTTTGATAAATAGTTATTATTATTACGATTACTATAAATTCGTTTTAATATTATATCATATTTAAAATTAAATTTGTTTAAATATACGGTTGGTTCATAATCACCGCCGTGATTATCTATAATTATTATTTTTCCAGAAATAAATGGTATAAATTTATTGTATAAAGTTTTATAATATTCTATCCATAATTTATTAGACTTTCCTTGATGTATTTCTTCAGTTGATAATATAGACAAGGAAAAATACATATTATTGAATTTATTATTTCTTATACAAACATTATTTATTATTTTTAATTCTTCTTCCAGATTTATTTTGTATTTATTAAATAAATCTGGAATTGTCTCTCCACCATTCCAAAAATTAGAAAACATATTTCCTGGGCAAGTATAATATATACTATTAGGAATTAAATATTTTAAATGAGGATTCATTGTAGTTGGGTCTAATATTAAATCATACATATATAATATGATTAAATATTTAATATTTAAATACTTATCTGAAATTTTCTAATAATATACGATTACAACCATCACTATGATAAATTGTCTCATTATAATTTAATGGTCCATAAATATATGTGCCTAACTCATTTACAATATTTTCATCTTGTTTGCAATAATTACATAATTCACATTCTATTCCTCCACAATAATTAGGTATTTTCATATTATTAATATTATAATAAAATTCTATTCCTGGATGACAACTGCATCCATTATTATTTAATAATTTAATTCTTATATTTTTAGCGTGTGACACTCTAATTAAATTTGGATTATTAGATTGTCTATTGGTTAATAATAATGGAATTTCAAATTTCATGCTTTTGTAAAATTGTTGAAAAGGAGTAACTTTATTTTTTAATTTATTAAATAATATACAATTTATTTGATTATTCTCATTCATTAATTTTGTTAATTCATCTAATGTATGATTTATATTTTCATTAAATATCCAATCATGTTCTAAAAAAAATAGATATGGTGTTTGACACATGTTAATGGCTTGAATATATCCATCACATAAACTTTTTGTATTTATAAATTCAGCATCTTTTAAATGTTTTATATTTTTTAAATTTTCTAAATATTTATTTCCGGGAATTTTATAGTCGTTATGTATTTCTGAATTATATAATTTTATCTCACTTTTAATTTCAGATAAAGGCTTAATATCATAAAAAACATATGTTTTTATTAATTTATTTATTTTAAATATTTTATAAAACGACTCTAATGTATTTTGTTGTTTTCTAATATCTGGAATATCTAATGTAAAATTAGTCATAAATGCTATTGTAATATCCATTATAAGTATTTATATAAAAATATATTATTTTTAATCTTTATTATATTTTATAACCATTTAATATTTTCTTTTAAAAGAGTCCATTCTACAGTTTTACGTAAAGATTCTTCAAAGTTTAATGGTAGCGAAAATCCCATATTAAATAGTTTTGTTCCATCAAGACCATACCTTAAATCATGTCCTGGTCTATCCGAATGAAAGTCAACCATTTTATACTGTAATTCTTTTTTCATATATCCAGCAATCAGTTGCGCCATTTCTAAATTACTCACTTCTTTCTCACCGGCAATATTATATTTTTCACCAATAGAACCTTTATTGATTAAAAATAATACCGCCGCCGCTATATTTCTTCCATGTATGTAAAATCTTGTTCCAGAACGTTTTTTATCCGGATATGAGTGTATTTCTATTGTTTCGTTATTCATTATTTTCTTTATGCATAGTGGAATAAATTTCTCCACATGTTGTCTTTCTCCAAAGGCGTTCATCACATTTACTATCATTAGTGGGACTTTATATGTATTTTCATATGCTACGCATATCTGTTCTGCCGCGGATTTAGATGCGCTATATGGATTAGTAGGTTTATGTCTATCCCATTCTTTAAATAATGTATCGTTTAAAGCAGGTCCGAAAACCTCATCTGTACTAAAATAAAAAAATATTTCCAAGTTAGGTAATGTTCTTGAATATTCAAGTAAGTTTAATGTACTGTTTATATTATTATCTAAAAATAATTTTGGATCTTTAATGCTATTATCAACATGTGTTTCGGCTGCCATATGAACTATATAGTTTACATTTTTACCAATCTCTTTTTGTATTCCTTCGGGAATTGGATTAATTAAGTCATTAGTAAAGACTTTAACTCTATCAGCATTTAAACATCCAGTATCTCTCAATCTTTCAAATCCATTACTAGCATACGATAACTTGTCTATAATTACTATATTCCAATCTGTATTTATATAAACATGTTCTACAAAATGATGACCTATAAAACCGCACCCCCCGGTAATTAATATAGTTTTACTCATATAATGTAATATATGCTATATATATTTAAATAAAAAATGTAACTATTTACATATGAAATGTTGTATATTTATGCCAACAACAATAAATATTGATACTAATTCATATTTATATAAATCATCCCAATTAACAGAGAACGATATCCGTTATAAACAATATTTTGAGGGAATACAAAAAATATATCAATTTAACATAGATAAAAAATTTGATATTTATATTGCAGATAACAGTGATTTTTTTGACAAAGAAACAGAATTGAAAGAATATATAAGTAAAACATCAATAGTAATAATTAAAAATATTCCAAACAATTACGGATGTAAAAATAAAGGGTCTGGGTTAATTGAAAATTGGATACACAATAATGATGTATTAAGTAGGTATGACTGGATTATTCATTTTGAACCAAGACAATTATTAAAAAGTAATCAATTTATAGACAGTTTTTTAGAAAATCCGAGAAATTTATTTAATATGAACTGGGCTGATAAGAGACAATATAATACCGGGTTATTTTGTATAAAATGTAAAGTGTTATTAGATTTTATTAATGAATATACGCCAGAAAAATTAGTCAATAATAATTTAAACATAGAGGCTTCTATTTATAATTTTATTACAAATAATAATATTGATTATAAAACAATAGATAAAATGGACTTAATATGGTTTCCAACGAATGAACCTCCTTGTAACGTGTAACTCTTAGTATTAAAAATTCAATAAGTATTTTATTTAATTTTTAATAAAATTTCATCACTTTTATAAGTAAAATATATAATTATATGGAACATTATTGGAGTAATGACGAGTTTTTTATACAGGGAAGCAATTTGGGTATTTTACCAACTACTTTACAAGATTAATCTTGTATCTTTGTAGTAATATATCTTTATTTATTCTTTTTCTTATACAATAATCATATATCGCTTCTTCATATGATTTACAATATATTAAAGACTCTTTGATATTTGAACCTAAGTTTGTAATTTGATATTTATTATAACTTGGATCAATTGTAGAATTATCTTTTTTATTCCAAAAACTAATACCCCTAACTGTATTATTAATAAAATTTATACCATTTGATTTTTCGTATAAATACATTAACATTGTTAAAACTGATTGGTCTTGTCTATGATTATTTCTTGAACTACCTTCAGGTGCTATAATATTTTTATTTAAAGAACATTTATACCATTCATTCATAATATTTTTTCCACATATAGATGAATAATCTACACCAAACAACGCGCCATTGCGTTGAGGAATTAAATGAATATCATTTTCTAATTCGAAGTGTCTTATTACATCAATGTGGTGTAATTCCATGCTTTCAATTGAACCTGCTTTACAACAAATAGGAGAATAAATAGATTGATTTTGTAAAATGTTTAATATATCATTAATTGAAGTTGAATTAAATCTATTTGCAGAATCCATCCAGATTATTTTTTTATTCGGATTTTCAAGACACGCGTTATATATAGATATTGCTTTGAACGCATAATTACATTGAAGTCCTGTATATTTGTCTAAATCTACATGTTCGGGATAATTACAATAATCAAACTTAACAATTTCAAAACCATATAAGGTTTTATACTTTATAATTTTATTCAAATTATTTTCATTTAAACTATAATCGTAAATTATTAAATTATTAAAGGCAAGATTATTTGCTTTATAATTCTCTATAAAGTCAATCATTGTTAAAATATAATTATCATTACAACCCGAAATTATAAGATAATCCATTATAAACTATATAATGAAATATATTTATATTATTTATCTACAAACTGAGGAAATTTAACTAATTTTCTAATTTCTTTAATAAAATCTGTATTTAACTCATTATAAACATCATTATGAATATATACATTATCAACAATATCATTAACTAATAAAGTATAATTATTTGTTTTAAAATATTCTCTTAAAATTTTATATTTATTCATCATAACCGGGTTGTTTACAAAATCGGGATGCTGATCTCCTATTTCAATTATAAAAATAATAGGGTTAAATTTTTCTATAGAAAAACATTTTAATACATTTTCCTCATATCCTTCAACATCTAATACGAGTAAATCTATACTAGAAATATTATTGTCATTTAATACATTATCTAACGTGTCCACTTTTACTTTTTGTATTTTGTTGTTCTTTTTAAAAATAGACGCAAACTGAGGTGTCTTTGAATATACGTCAATTACATCTTTATCTATCGTGGAAAGGGTGCCTGCATCTACAATTTCTATTTCACCTCGGGATGAACCAATTGCAATATTTAAATTTTTTACATTTGTATGATTTTTATGGTTTTCGCAACATAAATTATATATTCTTGTTACAGGTTCGATATTTATTCCAGACCACCCGTATCTTGCAAGATTATATGTGAATGATCCTGTTTTCCCGTCATTAGCACCAATTTCTATAAATACGCCGTTTGTTTTTAATGGTAATACATTATTCAATATAATATGTAATATTTTACCTATTTCTCCACATGATGTCGTTAACGGATAACTCATTAGTATTACCTTTGTTAAATATTTAAGTATTAATAACTATTTATCAATTCTACAAATCGTTCACTACATTTCTCTGGACTCAAATGTTCTAATATGTATTCTCTTGGTTTATAAGTATCTATTTTACTCATAAACTTATTATATGTGTCTTCAAATTCTTCTTCTCTATAAAAGAATTCTCCACATCGTTCATCCCAATATGCAATATTGGAACACGGAATATTAGGATAATTTGCTCCTTCTTCTTGTGACATAAAAGTTACATTCCATACGATTAACGGAACGTTACACGACAACGCCTCTTCTATTGCAAATCCTTGACTCTCGTGAGCATCTACTATTATACCAAACCTAGCATTTTGTAAACATTGAATATAATCCTCCTCCTTATATTTATTTACATAATCAAATATTTTATATGATATTTTCTTATTGTTTAAAAAATCCTTTATAAGATTTAATTGAGATGGTTTTCGTCTTTTAAAATAAATAAACACTTCTGTTTTATTTTCATTATTTGAAGGTTTAAATCTTTCTATTTCAACTGGAAATGGTAGTGTTTTAATCGGTATATACGAATCTCCGCCCAGTATTTTCCACGCATTACAAGCCCAATCAGATGGTTGAATATAGACCGCATTATCATTGCTATTTTTAATATAAAGTAATTTGTTATTAGGAAAAACAGAAAAATGTGGTCCGAATATAAATTTTTTATTTGGGTATAACGAAGTATCTACTGGATTACAGGGAGAATATATTATTTCATAATCTTTAATATCTCCCGTATTACCAAATTTATACTCATATTTTAAATATTTTAACATTAACACTAACCCTATTTTATTTTTATGATGTAAATCATCTAATACCAAAATCTTCATGTTAATATATGCAAATATCTTTTTAAATAAAATCCTCTAGATTTCTATCTTATCCCAATCAGGCGGAAACATATCTTTCACACTATTTTCTAGTGCCGGTCCGAACCACAAACACGGATAACAGACCGTCTTCTCCTTGTTCGTGTTGAA
>CERW01002682.1_pt1 | contig 14202 bp, 13 predicted proteins | sample 530751 | NCBI WGS metagenome assembly CERW01 (sample SAMEA2620929, study PRJEB7988) | marine metagenome | biome: marine biome (ENVO:00000447); feature: surface water layer (ENVO:00002042); material: "saline water (ENVO:00002010), including plankton (ENVO:xxxxxxxx)" | depth 5 m | reverse complement strand
ACTCGAACCCTGAGATTACTTCCTTTTACCACTCTTCTTCCTTGACCTCCTCCAAATCCTCCAAATCCTCCAAATCCTCCAAAAATATCTCCAAATTGACTAAATATATCATCCATATTCATTCCTCCGCCAAATCCGGATCCTCCTCCTTGAAAAGCTTGATGACCAAATTGATCATATTTAGATTTTTTTTCAGGATTACTTAATACATCATAAGCTTCAGCAGCCTCTTTAAATTTTTCTTCAGCAGCATTATCACCAGGATTTTTGTCTGGATGATATTTAATTGCCATTTTTCTGTAAGCTTTTTTTATTTCCGATGCAGAAGCACCTTTACTAACTCCTAAAATTTTATAATAATCTTCCTTCATAATTATTTACCTATTACAACTTTAGGGTATCTGATTACTTTTTCTCCTAGCTTATAACCTTTTTCAATTACATCGATTATTTTACCTTTCATATCATCACTTGGAGCCTCTATTTGGGTTACAGCCTCATGATTGTCTGGATTAAATTCATCACCCTTATTAACTTCAACTAAATTTAATCCCTTTGATTTCAAAGAATCAAACATCTTATTTTTAATAAGTAGTACCCCCTTTAAAATCTCGTTTTCTTTATCTTTTTCAATTTCAACTGATGCTCTATCAAAATCGTCCATAACAGGCAATAATGAAACCATAACTTCTTCACTAGCTGTAGAAAACAATTCTAATCTTTCCTTTGCAGTCCTTCTTTTATAATTTTCAAATTCAGCAAATAATCTTAAAAATTTGTCTTTTTCCTGCTTAACTTGATCATCAATATTTTGTTCTTCAGCCTTATTTTCGGAAGCTTCACTTTTTTTATCTAAATCAACTTTCTTATTTGATTTCTTTTTACCCATTATTATATTTTAGTTTTATAATGCAAAATTACTGCCATATTAAGTTTAATGCCATAATGTCACTTAAAGATATTTTTGATTGCTTCTTCAATAAACCTGTGATTAAAATTAAAACCTGATAAAATAATTTTTTTACTTGAGACTTTTTGATTTTTAAAGAGTATCACATGCATTTTACCAAAAATAATTTTGAAAAAAATTCTTGGAATTGGGATTAAAAACAAAACGTTTCCTTTGATTTTTGAAATCACACTAGTGAATTTAAAGTTTGATACCGGGTTTGGTGAAACCCCGTTAAATATGCCTGAAAGATTATTTTTTAAAATATGTATAAAAATTCTTGAGATATCTTCAACATGAATCCAAGATTGCCACTGTCTTCCAGAACCAAAATAGACCCCAAACCCAAATCTCATAGGCTGTATGGTTTGTTTCAGAACACCTCCTTCTTTTGAAAGAACTAACCCTATTCTAATAACGGAAATATTTTTAATAATTGGCTTGAATTCTAAAGCTGCATCTTCCCACTTTTTTATTACATCAGCTAGAAAATAGTCACTTTTTTCTTTTTCTAGTTCATCAAATTCTTTTAATGCTGACTCTGGATAAGATCCAATGCCACTAGCTGAAATTAAAGAATCTATTTTTAAGCTATTTTCAGTGATATATTTCTTTAGAAAATCTAGACTATGAACTCTACTTTTAAGAATAAGACTTTTATTTTTATTAGTCCAAAATCTAAATATCGATGCGCCAGATAAATTAATAATGGAATTTACTCCTTCAAAGCATCTACCATCTATTTCTTTAGTTTTTGGATTCCAATAAAAACCAGTAGCATTCTCGAAGTAATTTAACTTACTTTTTTGTGTTGTTAAAAAGTTAACTATAATTTTATTTTTTAAACAATCCTTAACCAGTTGAGAACCAATTAAGCCAGTAGCACCTGTTATTAATATTTTCATTTGCAACTAAAGTTGAAGTAAATATAATTTAAATGATTAATTTTGCATGAATTTTATCCCTATTAATTATGAATTTTGATATTAAAATCATCAAAGCAAATGAAAGTAAAATCGATACTATTGATTTTAATAATTTCTCTTTTGGTTCTGTGTTTACTGACCATATGTTTGAATGTGATTATATAGACGGAAATTGGACAAACCCAACAATTAAACCCTACCAGGCCATTTCATTTGAGCCATCTGCCAGTGTTTTTCATTATGGCCAAGCAATTTTTGAAGGAATGAAAGCATATAAGGATGAAAATGATGAAGTTTGGTTATTTAGACCTGGAAAGAACTTTGAGAGAATTAATAAATCTGCTGTAAGAATGGCTATCCCAGAATTTCCTGAATCTTTATTTTTTGATGCTCTTAAAAAATTAATAAATCTCGATAGAGAATGGGTTAAGAAAGGTGAAGGACGTTCCTTATATATCAGACCTTTTATTATTGGAAACGAATATGCAATACAGGCAGTTCCTTCCAAAAACTATAAATTCATGATAATTTGTGCTCCAGCAACTCTCTACTATACAAAAAAGTTAAAGGTTTTAGTGGCAGACAAGTACAGTAGAGCAGCTTCAGGTGGGGTTGGTTTTGCGAAAGCTGCAGGAAACTATGCAGGACAATTCTACCCAACAAATCTTGCAAAGGAAAAAGGCTTTGATCAAATTGTATGGACAGATTCAAATGAACATAAATATCTTGAAGAGGCTGGAACAATGAATATATTTTTCAGAATTGATAATAATTTGATAACTGCCCCTGTCACAGATACAATACTTGATGGTGTTACAAGAAAAAGCATTATTCAAATTGCAAAAGATCAAGGAATAAATGTTGAAATAAAAAAATTAAGTATTGATGAATTAAAAAGCTCTGCTAAGAATGGCAGCTTAAAAGAAATATTTGGAGCAGGAACAGCTGCTGTTGTGAGTGAAATTAAAGGATTTCAACATAAAGAAGAATATTTTGAATTAAAAGAGCAAGATGACTCTTATGCTACCAGACTTAAAGATAATTTAACTGGAATCCAAACAAATAAACTAGAAGACCCTCATAATTGGAGGTTTAAAATCTAAGAATTTAGTATTTTTTCAATGTTTGGCTTGAAATAATTAGGACCTTTTAAAACCTTTCCATCCTCCCTGTATATTGGATTTCCATCACCACCTAATTTACTCATATTACTATTTTGTATCTCGTCAAAAACCTCATCTATCTTATGCTGCAATCCATGTTCAATAATTGTTCCGCAGAGAATATATAACATATCCCCCAGTGCATCTGCAACCTCAACCAAATCATCATTGTTAGCAGCTTCCAGATATTCCTCATTTTCTTCCTTCATTAAATTAAATCGTAATTTATTTTTATCTGATCCCAGATTTGCCGTTGGAGATTCTAAATAATCTAACTTAAAAGCTTTATGAAATTTTTTAACAGCCAATATTTTATTCTTCATATCAATTAATTTTGCTAATATTTATTAGTTTCGCAAAAAAAACTATGTTTTCAGAGGGACAAATATCTTTTGCGATTTTATTTACTATATGTTTTACAATAATAATATATTTTGCTTACAGAAAAGACGCAAAACTTCACAAAAAATATTACAAAGGGAGCATTTGGGTACTATTAGCCTTTATTGGATTTATTAGTTTAATCGCTGCAATAAAATTTCTATTTGTCTAATTCTTAGTCAAAAAAATAAACTCTTTGCTCAAGGTAAATATTTAATATTATTAATAAAGGAGCTTTAATCAAAATACTCTTTCAATAAACCAAAACAAACCTACCGCAGCAATCATCAAGGAAGCTGGTATTTTTATCTCATTACTGTACCAGTTTTTTCTTAGAATATATCTCACTAAAAGAAAAGCAAGAATTAAAACAGCTAATTGCCCTAACTCTACCCCAATATTAAAAGCTAATAATAGTGAGATAAAATTATCTTTTGGCAAACCATATTGACTTAACAATGTTGCAAAACCCAACCCGTGAAGTAATCCAAAGGCAAATACAACAAAATATCTAAATTTACTTACTTCTTTGTATATACAATTTTCTATCGCTATCCAGACTATTGACAAAGCGATAATTGCTTCAACTATATCTCCTCTCATTTGGACCAACCCTTGGGCAGCAATAACTAATGTAATACTATGAGCAACAGTAAATGCTGTAACCTGCAACAATAAAGAACGAAAAGCCCTACAAGAGAAAAATAAACCCAATACAAATAGTATGTGATCTAATCCTTGAGGAATAATATGTTCGAATCCAGCTTTTACGAAAATGTAAAACTTTTTGTAAAACGGCATAGCTGCCAATCTACGCATTCTCTGCCTTTTTAATGCAACACCATATTCTGCAGCAATTTGTTCATTTTCAAAATACATTTGACCTCGTTCAATTTCAGCAATCATAAAATCTTCAGGATTATGAGAAAATGTATTGAGACTTGTAAGAAACAAAAATGAAAATAAAATAAACTTAATAACCTTCATGACGAAATGTTAACAAGTAAATCTATTCACTCCCGTCTAATCCTCTGACTTTTAAAAGTGGTTCGATCACAGGTTTTCTTCCTCTAAATTTTACAAATAAATCCATCGCTTCCTCTGTTGATCCCATCGAATATATATTCGATCTTAATTTAGTTGCAAGATTAGGGTCAAAAACATCTCCAACTTCTTTAAAGGCTTCAAATGCGTCAGAATCAAGTACTGCAGCATGTACATAACTATAATAACCAGATGAATATCCGCCAGAAAATATATGCGCAAAATAAGTAGTTCGATATCTAGGTGCTATTTCACCAATTAGACCAACTTTTTTCATTGATTCTAACTCAAAATTGTTCGCATCTTTAAGACCTTCATCAGCAGAAATTGTATGCCAGTCCATGTCTAACAATGAAGCAGCTAAATATTCTGTATTAATAAATCCTTGATTAAATTTAGAAGCATTCAGTAATTTTTCTATTAAATCATCTGGTATTGGTTCACCTGTTTCATAATGATTAGCAAATGATTTTAATACTTGAGGTTCGCTAGCCCAGTGTTCTAGTAATTGTGAAGGTAGTTCAATAAAATCTCTAGGCCCAGATGTACCTGCCATACTTCCATACTTAACGTTTGTTAAAGTTCCATGCATTGCATGGCCAAATTCATGGAATAAAGTAACTACATTATCAAAACTTAATAGAGCTGGATTATCACCAACTGGAGCAGGAAAATTACATACATTTACAACAATTGGACGCTCTACTCCATCGAGATTTGATTGGCCTTTAAAACTACTCATCCAAGCTCCACCACGCTTATTAGATCTTGTAAAATAATCTCCAATAAAAATACCTAAATGACTACCATCCTTATCGGTAACCTCCCATATTCTTGCATCTGGGTGATACAAATCTATATCAAAAATTTCGGTAAAGTTTAATCCCCATAATTTATTGGTCGTATTAAACACACCTTGTAAGACATTGTCTAAAGAAAGATACGGCTTAATTGCAGATTCGTCTAAATCATATTTTTCTTTTCGAACTTTTTCAGAGTAATGCCACCAATCCCATGCAGCTATCTTAAAATCATGCCCTTCAGCATCAGAAACAGATTGCATGTCAGCAACTTCAACATTAGCTCTTTTTACAGCAGGCTTCCAAAGCTTGTTTAATAAATCATATACCTCCTCTGGAGTTTTAAGCATGTTGTCATCTAAGACAAAGTGAGCATGAGTTTTGTATCCCATTATTTGAGCTCTTTCTGCACGAAGTTTAGCAATTTGAGCAGCGATTGTCTTATTATCAGTCTCATTATTGTTATCTCCACGCATTACATAAGAATTATATAATTTTTCTCTCAAATCTCTACGTGTAGATTCTGTTAAAAACGGGTACATACTACTACGATGAGGAGTAAAAACATATTTATCTTTGTATTTATTTTTTTCTTCGTCAGACTCAGCTGAATCCATCTTCTGAGAAGCCGCGTCAGCTGCAGCAGCTATTACTCCTTCCGATAAACCATCTAAATCTGAGGATTCTAAAATAAGTTCAAAACCATTAGTTTCTGCTAAGAGATTTTGACCAAATAAAGTTGATAGACCTGAAATCTTTGAATTAATTTCAGAGATTCTCTCTTTTTGATCTTCACTTAATAGTGCACCGCTACGGACAAATCCCTTTCTGGTATCGTTAAGTAATTTTCTCTGTTCAACAGTTAAATCAAGATTTTCTCTGTTTTGCCATATTGCATCAACTCTATTAAATAATCCTTTATTTAAGGAGATTTTATCGTAATGAGCTGAAAGCATTGGGCTTAATTCACGTTGAAGTTCTTGTAACTGTGGATTCGTATTAGAGCTTGCTAAATTTGAAAATACACGTCCAACTTTGGATAATAATTTTCCTGTTCTTTCAAGTTCTTCAATAGTATTTGCAAATGTTGGAGTTTCAGGATTATTAACAATTATATCAATTTCCTCAAGATTCTCTTTCATTCCCTGCTCATAAGCAGGCATATAATGCTCGTCTTTTATATCTAAAAACGGAGGTACTTCATAAAGAGTATTCCATTCTTGGAAAAATGGGTTAATATTTGGATCCATCTTTGATTCTTGTTGACAGCTTACAATAAAAAGTAACACTGTGATTAAAATTAGTCTTTTCATATTATGCATCTTATGTGAACCAGTAAATATAAGGTTTTTTGATATTATTTTTTACAATAATTAACGATGATTAAACAATTAAGGTTAAATTAGTTTAGATAAAGATTATGAAAAGTTTTTTGTTAGTATTTTTAGGTGGTGGTTTAGGGAGTGGGCTTAGATATATCATCACGATTACAATAAACCAATACTCAAAAGTTTTACCATTTGGAACATTTACAGTTAACATGCTGGGATGCCTATTAATCGGAATGATATTAGGATATGCTCAAAAGGAAAACACACTATCTTCAAACCAAACCCTTTTATTAGCTACAGGGTTTTGTGGTGGTTTTACTACATTTTCAGCTTTTGCAAACGAAAATTTAGAACTAATAAAAAACGGAGAGATTTTTAATTTATCTCTTTATACTATTGGTTCCGTTTTAATTGGAATTTTAGCAGTATTTACTGGATATTATCTACTTAGCAACCGATAAATAAAATTAATTTTCAACAAAGTTTTTAACCCCAGCTTCAATCCTTAGATTTAATAGGTTATTTCTTGGTACAATTGGACAAGAAAATTTTTCATCATATACACACTGAGGATTGTAAGCGCGATTAAAGTCGATTAATATTGAATCGTTTTCATATTGATACAAATCAATATATCTACCTCCACCGTAAGTTTCAAACCCGTTAGTTTTGTCTAAAAACGGTAGAAATAAATAATTTTCATATTCCTTAGAATCATCATGCTCAAGATTTTCATATACTGTTAATACATGCTGCTGATCTTTTAAATTAAATATTAATTTTCCATACATCCTAAAGTCAACAGGGATATCAGTTGTTGTCTTCATCTTAAATGGTGGGCTTTCTGGTGTTTTCTGAATTTTAGCATAAACTGCATAAGATGAATCAAATCTAAAGAAATCAACTCCTTTAAAACTTTTCAAATCCTTTGCTTTTAACGGAGAAACAGAGGCATCTTTAAAAAAAGTGTTAACCTGCCTTTGATAATCAGTTAAGTGCATTTCTTCATACCTTTTTTGATCTCTGCAAGAAAAAGACAAGATAATTAATGTAAATAGTATTAATCGCATGACATAAAATTAAAAATATCCTTCAAAATCAAATCAATAAATTTTAATTATTAAATTTATGATTATCGAAATTAAAGAATTATGAGATTACTACTAAGTTTAACTACATTACTATTGTGTTTAAATACTCTAATAGCACAAGATTATTATTTAGAAAATAATGGCCCTTATAATCAAAATATACAAAGTCCAGAGGAATTTCTAGGATACGAAATTGGTTTTGAACATACACGTCATGATCTAATTATAGCCTACTTAAATTATTTATCAAATGTTTCAGAAAAGGCTGAGCTAATTAAATATGGTGAATCTCATGAAGGAAGAGATCTTATTATGCTTACAGTTTCATCAATTGAAAATTTAAGTAATATTGAAAAAATAAAAGAAGAACACCTAAATTATACTATTCCTAAATCTAATCTTAAGGTTAATAAAAATTTACCTATTGTTATAAATTTGGGTTATGGGGTGCACGGGAACGAACCATCAAGTGCTGAGGCTGCCATATTAGCTGCATACACATTAGTGGCATCAGAAAATATTAAAATTAAAAGACTAATAGATAACTCTGTAATTTTTATTGACCCAACTATTAACCCTGATGGAAGAGATAGACACTCCCAGTGGGCAAATCAATATAAATCAATAAATCTTGTGGCGGATAGCAATGATGCTGAACATAATGAAGCATGGCCGAGAGGTCGAACCAATCATTATTGGTTTGATTTAAATAGAGATTGGTTATTAGCAATTAATCCGGAAAGTAGAGGGAAGCTTAAATGGTATCACAATTGGTATCCAAATGTTGTTACAGATTTCCATGAAATGGGGACTAACAGTAATTATTTCTTTGAACCAATGAAAAAAAATGCATCTGTAAAACCAATGATTCCTGATGAAAACTACAGTGTTTTAAGTCCCATTTTTGCAAAATACTATGTTAAGGCTCTTGATAGTATTGGGTCATTTTATTATACTAAAGAATCTTTTGATGAAACCTATCCAGGCTATGGGTCTTCATACCCTGATGTACAAGGAGCGATAGCAATCCTTTTTGAACAGGCTAGTTCTAGAGGTCACCTTCAGGAAACAAATTATGGAACAATGTCTTTCGGATTCACAATTCGTAATCAATATTTATCAAGCATAGCAACCGTAGAAGCGGCTGTTGACAACAAAAATATTTTAAGAGATTATCAAATGAGATTTTTTAATTCATCAACAACGGAATTTAAAGATGAAAAAGTAAAAGCTTATGAATTTGGTGACTTAAATGATAGAAACAGAACTATGGCTTTTATTGATAAGTTATTGATACATAAAATTAAAGTTTATAATAGTAAGGGTAGGTATGTGGTTCCTGTGAATCAGGCACAATCAAGAATGGTCAAAAATTTCTTTGAAACATATGATAGGTATGTCGATAGTGTATTTTATGACGCTTCAGCATGGAGTGTGTCTAATTTCTATAATATGAAATCTAGGAAGCTTAAAAATTTTAATCCAGAATCTGAGATTAAAAGCACTGAAAATTTAGTCAACAATTTAAAGATTAATAAATCAAATTATGCCTATATACTTGACTGGGATGACTATAATTCACCAGCGGCTCTTAACCACCTGCAAAAAAACGGAATTATCTCCTACTCAGCATTTAAACCCTTTGCGCTTAAAGTAAACGGAACAAGCTCTTCTAAGTATTTTAACTATGGTTCGGTTTTGATTCCAGTGAGTAAACAAAAGATGTCATCTGACGAATTATACAAGATTATAAGTGAAGTACAAAATAAATATAATGTACCTATGTATAATTCTGATTCAGGTTACAGTCTGACAGGGATAGATCTTGGAAGTAATAATTTTAGAATTAATAAACCTGTTAAAATAGCAATGCTAATTGGAGAGGGCGTAAATTCTTATGAAGCAGGCGAGGTATGGCACCTACTTGATACGCGAATTGAAATGCCGTTAACTAAAATTAAATTAGACCAATTTTCAAGAGTTTCATTGGACAAATACACAACAATAGTAATGGTCTCAGGATCATACGAGCAATTAGGTAAAGAGGAAGTAAAGAAAATAAAAAAATGGATTGAAAAGGGAAATACTTTAATAACAATAGCTAGAGGGTCAAGTTGGGCAATTAACAGTAAACTAATAAATGAAAGTTTAGTAGAATCTCAAAAAGATTCTATCTATTCCAGGAAAAATTATATTGAAGCGAGCGAATTCATTGGAAGAGAAAGAATAGGAGGTTCAATCCTTAGTGTTGATTTGGATCTTAGCCATCCAATTGCATTTGGTTATAATGACAGAAAAATCCCAGTTTACAAGAATAATAATGTTTTTATAAATAAAACAAAGGATGATTATTCTTCAGTTGCAATTTATTCAAATGATTTTCACATTGACGGATATATTTCTGAATCAAATAAGAAAGATTTTATCCCTGGTGCTGCATCACTAATTATTTCAAAAGTAGGGTTGGGAAGAGTTGTAGTATTTGCTGACAACCCAAACTTTAGAGGAACATGGTATGGAACTAATAAATTATTTCTAAATGCTATATTTTTAGGAAATAATATTTCAGTACCAACCAATTAAATTTTAATAATATGAAAAATTTTATTTCTGTATTTATTCTCTTATTTGTATTTATCGGGTTCTCTCAAGAAAATTATTTAGGGGACGGACCATATGATCAACTTATAATAAGAGGAGTTACATTAATTAACGGAGACGGATCACCACCAAAAGGACCTGTTGATATTGTGGTTAAAAATAATATAATCGTTGATATTAAGAGTGTTGGATATCCTGGGGTTGAAATTAAAGATTCTTCTAGACCAAAATTAAATAAAGGAGGATTTGAATTGGATGCTAACGGTATGTATCTACTTCCTGGCTTTATTGATATGCATGGCCATATAGGTGGTAATGGTCAAGGTGCAGATTATGATTATGTTTTTAGACTTTGGATGGCCCATGGAATTACTACGGTTAGAGAACCAGGTGGAAAAGGGATTGAATGGGCCTTAAATCTTAAAAAACTTAGTCAAGAAAATAAAATTATTGCTCCACGTATTTTTGCATACACAAGTTTTGGTCAAACTGGAAAAAACTTTAATCCGTTAAATGACATTCCAATAAGCACACCAGAAATGGCAAGAACCTGGGTTAGAGCTAATGCTAAAAAAGGAGCTGACGGAATAAAATTTTTTGGTTCCGAACCAGAAATTATGACTGCAGCACTTGATGAAAATAAAAAATTAGGTCTTGGGTCAGCAGCTCATCATGCTCAATTAAGTGTAGCTAGATGGAATGTTTTACATTCTGCAAGATCTGGACTAACGTCAATGGAACATTGGTACGGACTTCCTGAAGCACTATTTAATGATAGAACAGTTCAAAATTACCCCGTTGATTATAATTATCAAAATGAGCAACATAGATTTGAGGAAGCTGGTAAGCTTTGGAAGCAAGCAGCGGAACCCTTCTCTAATCACTGGAATAATGTAATGAATGAATTAATTTCTTTAGACTTTACGTTAGATCCAACATTTAACATCTATGAAGCTAACAGAGATTTACAACGAGCGAGAAGAGCTGAATGGCATGAAGATTATACTCTACCATCACTGTGGGAATTTTACGAACCAAGTAGAATTTCACATGGATCATATTGGCATTTTTGGGGTACAGAACAAGAAGTTGAATGGAGAGAAAACTATAGACTTTGGATGAAATTTGTAAACGAATATAAAAATAGAGGAGGAAGAGTTACAGCAGGATCAGATTCAGGTTTTATATATCAACTTTACGGATTTGCATACATTCGTGAACTTGAACTTTTAAGAGAGGCAGGGTTTCACCCTCTTGAAGTTATAAAATCTGCAACTTTAAATGGAGCAGAAGCACTAAATATGGATAGCAAAATTGGAAGTGTTCAAATTGGAAAATTAGCAGATTTTGTTATAGTTGAAGAAAATCCACTTCAGAATTTAAAAGTGTTGTATGGAACAGGGGCAATAAAGTTGAATGATAAAAATGAAGTGATTAGGGTTGGAGGAGTTAAATATACAATTAAAGACGGGATAATTTATGATGCAAAGCGTCTCTTAAAAGAAGTTAAAGAGATGGTTGATGCAAAAAAAGTAGAAGAAAATTGGAAATTATCGCAACCTGGAATTAACTAGTTTTAATGACATCCATGCCCCCATTTTTTTAATCTATAATAATTATACGGAAGTGGAGTAATAAATCCTACAAATAACATAATTGGAATAATCCACAAGGTTAATTTTGCACCCCCTGTTAAGTAAACATCAATAATATTCATTGCTAACTCCATGGCTAACATACTTATAAAACTCATTCCAATTGCAACTCTAAAAGCCTCTTTTAATATCATTTGTCTTGAAAGTATAAATGTTTCAAGTAAAATACTGGTAAACAAACCATTAACAATCGCTATACTCATTATTTGCCAGGTTAATAAGGAATGCTCAATATTTTGAAAAATTAAAATGGTTCCAAAATCTCCGATGCTACATCCAAGCAAACACCAAATAGTATTGATTGATGCCTTTTTCCAGGTATGTTGACAACTCCAGTTCATCAATTAAATATAAAGTTAATCTAAATAAAATTTCATTCCTCTTTTGGCAATATTAAAACCCAAACTTATTACATTTTTTAAAATATTATTTTTATCTGTTAAAATTGGATTAGTATGATTAATGTGAATAAAGTATATTTTATTTCTCTCACTAGCTGGTTGATTTAAAAATAATTCTATTGTTTCCTCAACAGATGGGTGTGGTATTTTACTCATATCCCTGTCTAACTCAGTTCCATTATAAAAAGTTCCGTCAATAAGCGCGAAGTCTACTAACTTAACCTCATTTATAATACTTTTTTCCCATTGATTCCATTTATCAATATCGGGAATAAATAAAATACTTTTTGATTTACCGATTATTTTATAGCCAACTGTTTCTGAAAACTCATCCCTGTGTGGAACGGTAAATGGTATTACCTTTATGTTTTTTGAAATATCTATAGGTTTATAATTATAAATTTTATTGAGTAAAATATTATTTAGCTCAACTAACTGACTCCAGGGACCATTATTTTTTAAATAATTATTCATTCTTTCCATAACATAAACATCAATGTTTTTAGCTCCTAAAGCTTCTCTGCCTAAATACATAAGCCCACTGTAGTGACCCATGTGAGCATGAGTAAGAAAAATACCATCAATAATTTTTTTATTTTTAGAAAAAACTTCTAATTCCCTAATTTGTTTTGATAGGTCAGGTGTAGCATCGAATAAATATCTTTTTTGATTTTTTTTATCAATTAAACCCAAAGAACTAACATAATATTCTTGTGTTATATCAGAATTACAACAATCCCTTTGACATCCAATATGAGGAAAGCCAGCATCTTGAATTATTCCAAGCACCTGAACATAATCATTGTTAACTACAGTTTGAGCAAAAAGATCTAAACTAGAGATAAAAAAAAATAAGATTGTATTAATTATAATACGCATAAAGAAATTAATTTCTGGAGGATAAAATTTCTTTCATTTGAGACTGTAATTTGATTGCTTCTCTTGCCGCACTATCTGCAAAAAGATTATCATTAGATGCATAAATTATTGATCTTGATGAATTAATAATAATTCCGACGCTAGCATTTAATGCAAATTTACATATTTCATCTAAATTACCTCCTTGAGCTCCAACACCAGGAATTAACAAAAAGTGATTAGGAATAATATTTCTAATTTTCTTAATATAATCAGCTTTTGTTGCTCCGACTACATACATCATATTAGACGAATCACCCCATGATTTAGATGAATTAATCATCTCAGAGAATATATAATCATTATCTGTTGTTTTAAGCTGTAAATCTTCAGCCCCAATATTAGAGGTTAAACCCAAAAGAATTGAAAATTTATTTTCAAACTCAAGAAAAGGCTTTACGGAATCAGCTCCCATATATGGATTTATTGTGATGCTATCAAAATTCATCTTTCTAAAAAAAGCTTCTGCGTACATTTTACTAGTATTACCAATATCACCTCTTTTAGCATCAGCTATAGTAAATATTCGAGGGTAATTTTGTTTTATGTAGTCGATAGTTTTGTTCATAGAAACCCAACCTGAAGCCCCATTAGACTCATAAAATGCTGTATTTAATTTATAAGCAATACAATATTTGTGAGTTTTATCAATAATCGATCTATTAAATGAAAAAATTGGATCATCATTTTCTAATAGAAAAGAAGGTATTTTATTAATATCCGTATCTAATCCGATACATAAAAAAGATTGTTTTTTATTTATTTCATTAATCAAATTTTTTAAACTCATCACTAAATATTTGCTTTTAAAATTTCTGAATTTTCTGCTAACATCAATTCGTCTATAATTTTTTGAATATCTCCGTTAATAATTTTAGTTAGATCATATAATGTTAGACCAATTCTGTGTTCAGTTACCCTGCCCTGTGGATAATTATATGT
>CERW01002232.1_pt1 | contig 14295 bp, 10 predicted proteins | sample 530751 | NCBI WGS metagenome assembly CERW01 (sample SAMEA2620929, study PRJEB7988) | marine metagenome | biome: marine biome (ENVO:00000447); feature: surface water layer (ENVO:00002042); material: "saline water (ENVO:00002010), including plankton (ENVO:xxxxxxxx)" | depth 5 m | reverse complement strand
ACCTTCGGGAAATTCCGGTGTAACCCCTACCCTACCATTACATCGATCTAGATCTCCCGAGCCTTCAATGTATTCAAAGTCTTGCGTAAATGCACCCATTTCAATTGCGGTATTAGGAGATGATCCTCCTTGACCAGGTCCACCTGAAAGCTGGGTTACTACTGTTGGACGACCTGAGTCAGCGCTTGACTTAAGTTTCCAGCTTGGACTCATAGATACTATCCTGCTTTTTGAGTCATTCGCTTGTGAAAATCCGTATCTGGCATAGACCGGAAATCCATCAGAAGCCCAACCTACCAACGTCATTGTTGAGTCTTGACCTAAGAAGTCTACAAGAAGTTCTGGCATACCGTGATAATGGTATGCTCCTGAAGGCTGTACATGGGCATGATTCATATCATCTCCAAAATCAAAAGTATTGTGCCCCAATGCCTCAATGGTCCAATTGCCTTGCCCTCTAGCAAGACTGCACTCTCCACTATCATTGCACCTGCCAGCTGTTGCAGGGTCAAATTTTACACTGTTTATAGCGTAGGCTATTACCCCAGCTGGACCACCAACCTGGACTCCTTCTGCAGAAACAATTGTTGGGCAAAGCGTAAACGTTGCATTAACATTTTGCTCGCTTATTGTATTTGGATTATGATTATTAGGAAAAACACCAACCGGATGGTTTGGAATTCCATTCCCACTTAATATTCTATTTGACCCGTTCGTTGTCCATGAATATTTACTGTAAGCCTGCACCGATGCATCATCATTATAAATCTCCTCTGATATATCTGTCATTACCTTGCTGGTGGAATACGCGCCTTCGCATAACAGCTCTTCTGATTCACTTTCTTTTTTTTCTTCGCATGCGGTAAGAAGTAGTAAGATAGCTGCAACTGTTTTATTAACTGAATTTTTCAATGATAACCCCTGTTGAACTTTTAAATAAGAAAGTAAAAATTATAAAAACATTTGAAAAGAGTTCTATTGTTAATTACAATTTTAAAGAATTATAAATTTCAATTAGACTCGCCTGAACTGTAGGCGGAACAACGGACAATTGGTTTTGTATTTTTTGTGTTCTTAACCCACTCTTTAATGGACGGGAAGCTGCTTGATCTAACTCTGAAGTTAAGATAGGTTTAATTAAATCAGAGTCGAGCCCAAAAACCTTTGCAATTAGACGAGCGAATTCAAACCGCGACATGATGCCGTTATCTGCATAATGATACAATCCATATGTTTCAGACAAAACAACCCAATTAATGAACTGTGCAAGTGAATTTGTTGATGTTGGATTATTCCATTGATCTCTAACAACATTAATGCCCTTAGAGTCTTTAAGTGATTCAACAACCCATTTTAGAAAACTGGCCTTGGTGTCTGGTGAATAGCTGTACAAAACATTTGCACGGATTATTGTATGATTAATTTTGCTATTAATTAAAAACTTTTCTGCGTCTAGCTTTGATTGTCCGTATACACAAATTGCATCTGTCGGATGTTCTTCTAAGTACGGGCCTTTTAAGCCGTTAAAGACATAATCAGTGGAGAGCTGAATAAAATGCCCCTTAAACCCTTCGCATAGATTTACAACGCCTTCGAAGTTAACACGATTAGCTCCTTCAGGATCACGCTCACAACCATCAACATCTGTCATTGCGGCTAAGTTTAGAATAATGTCTGGGCTGTGCTGACCTAAAAAACTTTCAACACTTTTCTTAGATGAAATATCAAGCTTATTCGTAACGCTATTAGCGTTTAAACCAGTTTTAATTAATCGGAATTTAGTCTGCAATGCACTAGAACACGCTAGACCAAGCTGTCCAAATGCTCCGGTTATAAGAATGCTTTTCATTCCACAACCATTTCAGTGTAAAAGGTTTTCGCAACTATGTCAACTTGCTTGAGGAGTAAAAATTTATTCCTTCCTGGATGAAATATCATTGAATGCACAAAATATGTTCTGTCTTTTTTTTCATCATAAAATAGATGCGATATAAATGGGCCACCCTGCGCCTCTTCAATGCTTTCCCAAAGTCCAGATATTTTCCATGATCCGTAATCATTGAACATCGAAGGCTCTACTTTATACTTATAATCTGTATAACGTATGTTTTTAAAGAATTTTACCGGGAATTGATTGGCATAATTAGAAACAGATGATGAATCAGAAAAAAGGAGGCCTTTTTCCCATTGAACTGCAAGCCATCTAAAAGGCAAATCTCTTCCAATCCAAAATATCTGCTGTTCAGCACTGTCCCTAATCACAGTATATCCCCATGGTATCTTTATGCTCCACCCGTATTTACTAAAAACCTCATCTTCTAACTCCTTTTGAAGCGTAGACTCATCAAAGAGAAACTGGCTTTGTCTTTTTTCAAATAACAAGTCAAACTGCTTTTTGATCCAGGGCCCTTGGTCTATAGATAGTTTTTTTATTTTGGTTACTGACGGTCCATTTATAATGAGAAAATTTTGATCACGCGCAAATATATCTTTTGAGAAAATTATATGATTATCACCATACATTGATGAGCTATACTGGTCTTCGGAAAGAATATTTTTAATTAATTTTGCTCCATTGTTTGAAGGAGAACTCCCAATACCAGCAACAATTACATTTACATAATTCTTAACATCGTTAAAGCGCTCTGGCTCAACCCAGATAAGCTTATAATACGGTTCAGCTTGAGGTGTAAACAATGTATCGGTTAAAATATAAGATAGAATAGATTCAATTTGAGGTTTGTCAAATTTTGAGCATATTAAAACAATTTCATTATCTCCTCCTTGCGCAACCGGCTTGGTTTTATCACAAGAAAAAGCAATAATTAGAAATAAGAATAAAATGCGTCTTAACATAAAGTAGTTCACTTCAAAAATTAAATATAAAATACCCTATTAAAATCTATAAACGTGTATTGAATTTAATATGGAGTTTGGCGTCACGTAATTCTCCAAATGGAAAACCCAACGAAACATCGTAGAAGAATTTACCATCAAAAACTCTGATCCCAAATCCAGAACTGGGGTTTATATTTAAATCTTCAGTATAGACATTATCAAAAAATGTAAAAAACTGCGAACGAGGTAAATCTCCAAAAATAAACTCAAGAGACTGAAGGGTCATCCATTCTGCATTGAACTGATTCTCTTGGTAGCCTCGAATAGAGCTCGAACCTCCAAATTTAATAAATTTAGCAGGAACACCATCTCTATCTTTAATATGATTCATAGAACCAATCAATTTAAAATTTAGCAAAAAGGACCGATAGGGCCTGAAAGCACCAAAATGAAAGTTAGAATTTATTTCAAGCGCATCTCCAGCGCGGTCGTTGTAGGTCCCTATATCAGATTCAACTTCTAAAAAACTTCCAGAATACGGCAACCATCTAGCATTTCTCCTGTCACGTTGGAGGATTACTGAAGCAGACCTCGTCTTAGAAATGTGTGAGCTACCGATATTATTTATTGTTTCTATTTTACTGCCAATCTTGAGCCTACCGTATCTTCCAATAGATATAAGGTGGCTTGAAAAAGCTTCGTTAATATACGAGTCTTCATAAAATTCTTGATCGTAAGCTATTGACACGCCAAAAGGGAATTTAGAAAATACTGGGTATTCAGCTTGAAAGGTGAGAAATCTATACACCGGTGACGGCTGTTGCCAGAACACACTTAAAGATGAACCGTCTCTAAAGAGGTTTTCTAGATGAAGATCGAGCTCACCATTAAGCTTCCAACTTCCATTCCTATCTTTGTTTGATCCTATAATGCCACCGATATGACTCTTAAAATCCGTTTTTATATCTACCACTGCAGCAATATTACTATCCGCATAACGAGCAAAGCTCAGTTTTGAATTAGATGCTATAAAAAGATGATTGTCTTGCAATTCCTGAAACCGCGATGCTGCAATAGCGCTGGTTGGTGATTTTTTTATTGGATTAAAAATAGAGTTTAATGTCAAAAAACGCAATGTAGTGTCTCCAGTAAATACGAGTGAGTCAACTTCAATGTTCTGCTTAATCAATGTAAAACCATTACTGTTTTCCTTAAGGTAGTAATCACCCCACCTACCGCTTTCTTTGAGACTGTCAAGCATAATGCTATACGATTGTGCGCTAATTGAAAGATGGCTAAGGAGAATAAATATTTTAAAAATACGCACGTAGTTCTCCAGTGATTTGAAAAAAACCATCATACCTTTCACTATCTGTATACATGATCGTGGTATTGAAAGAAAGTGATTGATCAATCATTAATGATGATGTGATGTTTGCGCGAAGTGTTTTGTTAGAAGAAATACCTTTGAGAGCCTCAGCTGGCATTCCTTCAAAACCTTTGGCTTCATAATAATCTACCCTACCATCAATACGTCCGTTATTATTAATAAATCTTATAAAGTTGCCTTTCAATCCATAGGCATAAACATTTTTATCGAATAATTCAGAAACAGCATTATCATTGTAATAGATAGCCTTTACTTCATACTGAAAGTTTTTTAGTGAAGATTTTTTTAAACCTAATTCATGATAAAAGCCTTCAACATCCCTTGAGAGAGTAAAATTATTGCTTGTAGATAATGAATATGTATGAATATTTAAATCGTACTTCAAGAAATAATTATCCGTTAAAGGAATCTGGCTATCAACTCTGAAGATTTCAGACCTTTTGTCCTGCCAACCGCGCAAATCCATACCATTAAAATTTATTCTAGATTCTATTGAAAACCTATGTCGTGTTGATGTTGAATTTTTTTGAAAAATAATTTCATTGCGATTGTTAAGCATAACTAATTGCGGTTCTTTGTTGTTAAGCGCATCAAAAATATTAGACTCAGGACCATGGTAATTGACGTTATTTGTATACCTATATTTAATAAATTTTAGAATTTTGAGTTTGCTTTTAGAAAAATCATACGTCATTCGGGATATTGAATTAATATTTTTTCCCGCCTTATAGCTTCCTAGCAAAATTGTATTAGCAATAAATGATCCGTTATCATCTCTAATATATTCATTTAAAATTGTATCGTAACGAAAATTACCCCTTCCAATACCAACTGAATCGTAGATAACAGATGCATATTCTTTTACTGAGTTTTGAATATTAAAAATAGAGTTTATTCGCAGGGGTGACATTTTTTTTCGATAATTTATCGCCAATCGCCCTGAACCAAAAGAAGAGCTTTCTTTGTTTAAGGAGTTGGTCTGTGTCCTTGATCGAACTACAATCTCATGTCTCCATCCCTTGGGATCAAAAAATTTATAATCAAGCTCAATAAACTCTGAATTTTTTGTCAAAGACATTGCTTGCCTATCATCATTGTAATCCCAGTCATTGCGCTTACCAATACCAAATGAAAGCGATCTTTTATTTTTTGTTACTCCAACTCCAGTAAGCACATCATCAAATCTATACCCCTTATTACGGTGCTCATGCCTAACGTTTACAAATGGGTTTATTGCACCGCTTAAAAAAACAAATTTTGAATTTAGTTGATCAAATTTTTGCAAACCATTAATGCGATTGTATCGGAAATTGCCTTTTTTTACAAAACTTGATTTATGTTTTAGTTTAATTTCATTTCTTGATTTTTTATCATTAGAGCCTTTAAGGTCAAATAGATCAAATTCTATTTGTGTATGATCCGATTTAAGCTCTGCTCCTAATTTTGAAATTGCTATTTCCGAAGCACCCGTCAATGGATCAATATCCCAAGTTTCATTAAAATCAACCGCTCTATCTCTTCCTAATGAGTTGAAGTTTTTTGAGTTCACTAAATGCTCAATATCAAAACCTAGGTTTAGACCTCGAAGAGATATATTGTCTTGTATATACCCCAATCTAAAGGCCGATCCGCTAGCGTGGTTATTTTCTCTGTTATAGAGATTATTATTCTTCATTGACAAAACTGACTCTAAAATAAATGATGAGCTATTAGTTGTATTGATCCTAGAGTTAAACTGTAAAATGTTTTTACCAATGGGGGCGCTTACGGTTTGCCCTGGCGCAAACCGCTGTTCACCTAACTTGATTTCATTAGAATACTCATAGAATATTCTATTTTTATCCGAAACCTTTCTTAAATAGTTACCATTTTTATCCGGACTAAATACCACAGAATATCTTTGAGCATTTTCTGATTGTTGAGCAAATATATAAATACCATTCTCTAGGATATAGTTCCCTAATGAATCTTCATATATTCCTTCAATAGTAATTTCATTTGATTGGTTAAATTGATTTTTTTGAGCTTCGTTTAAGAAGGAACTATGAATATTTTGGTTTTCTCTGATATATCTTAATTGAAAATCAGAATCGTTAAAAATAGAACCTTCTATACCTGTTTCTAGATAATTTGTAGCAAAGTTTGTTTGTCTATACAGATATTCTATATCAATATCCGAATCAAAATAAATAAGATTCTTAGATGTGAAGTATACCTCCCCTTTTGAATAATCAATTGTATAGTCCAAATCTTCACCTCTTTTTAGAAGTACTCCGTTGAGCCAAACTTTTTCGGATCCAGAGGATACCACTGTATTGCTTAGTCCATCGACCGTTGTAAGGTAATAAGGGCCTTGGTTACCATCTTGACCCTTAATTTCTAAACGCTGATAGGTTCCCTTGCTCTGACCAATTACCGATCTAATTACTCTATCATTAAATTCTATTTTATTATCTAGGCCAATGAGTTTTCGTTCAAATTTATTGATAGAAACATGCTCTTCATGCGTTTCAATATCACCCGCTACTATTGAAAATTTTGGATTATCTATCTGAATAAATACTTTATCAAGCTCGTCTAGATCTGCTGTTGATCCATCCGGCTGTATTGGCAAAGTTTCATCGGTCACGACACCAGAAATAAAGGTTTCATCTGATATTTTTCCAGCTATTTGCATTCGCAAACCACCGTTTAATGTATTATTTCCATTTCCACCTAATTCTAAACCCCTAAAAAATGAACCAGAGGCATTCAATGGGTATTGATTGGAATAATTTTCTTTTGAAGGGATACTAAGATATTTTGTAGAATCATTGCTTACAGCTTCTAAGCTATCTAGTGAGGGCAGTTGGTTTATTAGGGGCCCTACCTTAAAAGGGAGCGTGGTATCGCTTATTGCAATTTCTTGTGAAAAACAAGGAATCGACAATACAAAACAAGCTGCAATAAAATTATTCTCTGAAAATGGACGTATCAAAAATATATATACTTGTCTTTGTTAAAACGTATAGATCTTCTCGATCTAAATAACTATCCAAAACAATTTCCTGATCTGTAAATAGATTGGATCTAGATCCATTTGAAAACTGAATATTTCCCACTGAGTTAATAACAGCCCAACGTCCATCAAGAAAAAAGGGTTTTTGTGCGTTTTCTAGCTCAATTTTGAACTTCCTTTGTAACCTACCTGATCTGTTGTAGATGTGCAATTCATTAGAGCAATCAAATAGTATTCCAATTTGGTCGTTTTGGTTAATAAATATATCAGAAAGGCAATTTTGAGATCTAGTATTAGAACTATAATCAATAAATTTATTTACTTTTTGCGTTGAGTAAATTCTCTGATAAACTATATTTTCGTCTGAAGAAAAAAAATATATATTTCGTCTTGAGTCGATATTGAATGCTGAGTGATAAGCCTGATAATCGGATATTAAATCGTAAAGCTCGATAAAATTCAAATTTGCATCAAATTTTGATACCCTACCTATAGACTCATCAAGAACAATGATATCCAATTTATCTATAATAATATCTACAGGATCAATAAAACTATATTTAGATGATCCGTATCCTCCCAAGGTACGCAAACTATCGTTTGAATAGATTCCTAGCGTATGGTTTTTTTTATCAATAAAAGCCAATTGACCGGCATGCGATGCAATTAGTTCTGGGGAAAAATTTTGAGTTGAGATTATTTCGCTCAACGGTATTTTTGAAGATGGCAGGTAGTCTTGAGAAAGACTGATTTGAAGAAAAGTAATTAAGAAAAAGAAGTATCTATTTATTTTCTTTAACAGCATGCCCTTCTGTCTGGCTCACTGGATTATAAAGGAACCACAAGCCTACAGATACCATGGTCAGCGAAATGATCTGAGCACCTGATAAACCAATAAAATACTTTTGGTTTATTCGCAAAAACTCAACCATAAAGCGTTCAGCTCCGGCTAATATCAAATAAGTAAAAAATAGACTCCCTTTAATTTTAATGGATAATCTCTTTTGATAAAGAAAATAAAATATTCCACCACCTAATAAAATTTCATAAATCTGCGTTGGATGAACTTTAAGGACACCTGGCGTAAAGCCGGTTAAATCAACCCAGGGGTATCTCGTCTGAAAAATACTATATGTAGAAGGCGGTATTCCATTTGGAAACTCAATTCCCCACGGAACATGCGTTGGTAAACCGTAATCATCTCCAACCAGTAAACATCCAACTCTTCCAATAGCATAACCTAAAATCAAAAGCGGTGCAACTAGATCTGCAATAACGAGCCACTCTAAACTGTTCTTCTTAATCACATACGTTACTGCAAGTAAACCACCCAATAGTCCTCCTAGAAAAACAAGTCCTCCTCCTGAAAAAATCATTCCAATCGGATCAGAAATAAATTGGTCAAAGTTTTCAAGGAGAAAATATACTCTAGAGCCAACTATACCACCTACCGCAGCTGCAAAAATTATATCTCCTGCAAGCGAGGGATTATGTCCCAATCTTTTTAAATCCTTATTAAGGAAAAAATAACATGAATAAAATGCCAACATAAGCATGAAGCCGTAAGAATTAATTACGGGATGAAATGAAAATCCAAAGATATCGATATCGCCAAAGTCGTAAATAACTGGAAACATTATACTTTAGCTCCACAATTAGAACAGAACTTGTTTTTAGGTAGTATTTTATTTCCGCATTCAGTACAAAACTTTCCTTTTGGCTGGGCAGGGTTCGGAGCGCTGCTTTCAGAGCTCACCTGTCTGTAAAACATACCACCTATAACTATGGAAACAACACCTAGAGCAGCAAGAGGTTGCCATAAAGGTAACTTGTGTCTTATGGGTCCAGTATTTTGCGGTGTAGATACATTTTGTGGAGCCTGGGCTCCTTTTTGTAGAACGTTTATGGATATATCTTGCGTAGGATTATCGTAAGTAAAAGTTATATTCTTTGCAGAATTTGCAATATAGCCTCTAAGGTGAATTCTTTTAAAATTAATTCCATGTTGATCTTTAAAATCCTCGTGATTTTGTTCAGAGAAGATAAAATTATTTGCGACTAAGGGTTCTTGAACAACGATATGAGCATCATCGATTGAATGATTGACTTGAAAATTAAAATCTCCTGAGCGACGTGTGCCGTTTTTTGATAACCCGTAAAAAATAAAGATTCTAAATTTTTTATCAGTTATTTCTTTATCTATATAAGCCAACCCGTTTTCTTTGTAAATATTTGTTTCTACAACTTCAGGACTATCTGAATCACCGCTAACATAGAACACGCTATCAGTGTCTGAAGGAACCTGTAGTGTAATATTTAATGGTAAACTTGGTTCGAGTATTTCAGCTTCTATTTCTGCCATAACACCACTAAAATAATATTCAGGGTATATTACTACATCGTAGCTTGCAAAAGGCGAGCTTTGAGCCGAAAGGAAGAAAAAACAGCTAAAGATATATTGTAAAAGATATTTTCTCATAAAATGATATAAAATTACTTGTTTAATTTAATTTAGTTTTTAAAAAAATCTTAGCCCGAAGTCGTAAATTTTACTAACACAAAAAGATCATAAATTGTATGGGTGTAGGCTGCAATTCCAAACCCCCTAAAAATATAAATTGTACCAAGAAATACTCCAGCAATTATACGAATAAAAAAAAGGTAAGCTGAGGGATCCTCGCCGTAGGGTCCTACAAAATGAAAGGCAGAAAAAAGAACTGCAGCAAGAAACATCGAGCCAATATTTTTTCCTATTTCTCCCCATTTTAATATGAGCCCTAAAATATATGCGAACCCTGTTATCAAAATAACCCTGAAAACGAATTCCTCATAAATCCCTGCACCTACAGCTAATACAACCTGCTGAAGAAGTCTTTCGTCTTTCGTAGACATAAGATATTCAGGAGCTCTCAGCATTATAATAATTAAAAGAATAGCCCAGCCTATACTTTCAAACAGCATTGTCAGTAGATATTCACCTTTGATTTGAGAGGCCTCTAAAGCTTTTTTTTGTCGTAAAAAAGCGATAATAAAACCAATTAGGAAGGTTCCTCCAAATCCATAGGTGCCAACCACTCCAAACATCTCTAAAACCTGTCGCATTAAAACATCGGCACCATTTCTCAATAGAGGTAAATCGTTCGCTGAAATAGCAAAAAGACCCACCTCATAAACTAGAAGCAATGGGAGTGTGAAAATAAAACTATATAAAGGGGTATTTGTTACGGTCCAGTATGAGGGTGATTTCATGATTTAATCATTATCTATTTGAAGTACCGCTAATAATGCCTCTTGCGGTATTTCAACACTGCCAATTGATTTCATCCTCTTTTTACCTTTTTTCTGCTTTTCCCACAATTTTCTTTTTCTGGTAATATCTCCCCCATAGCATTTTGCTGTAACATTTTTCTTTAAAGCTTTTACGGTTGACCGTGAAATAACTTTATTACCAAGGGCTGCCTGTATTGGCACATCGAACATTTGCCTTGGAATGAGTTCTTTCAATTTGCTACATAGAGCAACGCCTCTATGGTATGCATCATCAGCATGAGTGATGATTGACAACGCATCTACGGGTTCATTATTTATTAAAATATCCAGTTTTTTCAAATCGCCAGGAATAAAATCTTTTAAATTATAATCGAGTGAAGCATATCCTTTAGTTGTTGATTTTAACTTATCGTAAAAATCAAAAATAATCTCTCCCAAAGGAAGTTCATAGTGAATTTGGGCTTTATCCGATGTTAAATAGTTTGTGTTTTTATATATACCTCTTTTTTTCTGACACAACGTCATTATAGCGCCAATATATTCTTTAGGGGTAATTATCTCCGCAGATACAAATGGCTCTAGAATTGAATTTATTTCTCCAGAAGGTGGCATTTTCGCAGGAGTATCAACTTCAATGCTTTCACCGACTTTGTTATCAATCCTGTATCTAACATTCGGGGTTGTTGTTACTAAAGAAATATCAAACTCTCTTTCAAGGCGCTCTTGTATAATCTCCATGTGCAGCAATCCAAGAAATCCGCAGCGAAAACCAAAACCCAGCGCCTCACTTGTTTCAGGGTCAAATATTAAAGAGGCATCATTTAATTTTAATTTTTCAAGAGCCATTCTTAACTGGTCATAATCATCAGAATCTGATGGATATAAACCAGAAAACACCATTGGCTTGATGTCCTTAAACCCCGAAAGGGGCTTTAAATTTTTATCGCTGTTATTTGTTATAGTGTCTCCAGGGAGAACATGCGATACATCGCGTATACTCCCTAAAAAATAACCCACATCGCCGGCTCTTAATTCTTTTGCGGGCATTTGTTTTAAAATAAAATGTCCTACTTCAGTAATATCGTATTCATGGTTATGGGCAAAAAATCTAGCTTTTTCTCCAGAACGAATTATTCCATCAAAAACTCTTATATACGGAATGGCTCCCTTATAATTATCGTGAACAGAATCAAATATCATAGCTCGCAGAGGTTTATCTGATCGATCTTCAGGTGGAGGTATTTTATTTATTATAGCATCAAAAATATCTTGAATACCCTCTCCCGTTTTAGCGCTAACAGGCACGATGTCGCTTTTTTCACAGCCAATTAATTCCATTAATTGTTCTTGCACTATATCAACACGTGCACTTGGAAGATCCATTTTATTGATAACAGGAATAATGGTAAGATCGTTTTCAATAGCCAAGTATGCATTGCTTACAGTTTGGGCTTCAACGCCTTGCACTGCATCCACTAAAAGCAATGTCCCCTCACATGCTGCAAGTGACCTAGAAACCTCGTAAGTAAAATCAACATGCCCTGGTGTATCAATCAAATTAAAAACAAATTCATTTTTTTCAGGGTCAGTATATTTCATTTGAATTGGATGACTCTTTATAGTAATGCCTCTTTCTCTCTCAAGGTCCATACTATCCAAAACTTGCGATTTCATTTCTTTTTTTGAAAGAGTGTTGGTTTCTTCTAGCAATCTATCTGCTAAAGTAGATTTTCCATGATCGATGTGGGCAATAATACAAAAGTTTCTGAGATGCTTTGTGCTCATACCAAAATTTAACTCTTATTTCATTCAAACGGCGATTCAAAAATAGAGTATTTTCATAATCTTTAGTGTAATTTGATAGACAGAATAAAGGTCTTTAAATATGAAAAATACAATATTAGCGCTTCTTCTTATTCTTATTAGCTGTCAAGATAAAAAGGACGAAGAGTCTGGTCCTCTTGTAGGCACCTGGAAGTTAATTGAAATGGGTAACTATAAAGTTTCAGGAAAATGTGATGGGGAAGTTGATGATGAAGAATATAGAGGGTTAAAATCCAAAGGCTTTACCCTTGTACTTGAATTAAAAAAAGATGGTACAGGTACTGAAACACGCACAGGGCCTGATGCAGGCACTGAAAGCTTCACCTGGTCGCAACTAGGACAAACCTTATGCATAAAGAATGCTTGTGTTCCTTATGACCTAGCTGCTAATGAACAAACATTTAGAATCAATATAAAAGAAGATGCGTTTTGCATTGATGAGGATTTTAATATTACGGGCGAGGATAATAGAAGAGCGTGCGAGACTGCAAGTACAGGAAATGAGTGGGTTCCTGAAATATGCTCTACTGAGAGGTACAGAAAAGAGCTTTAATGCTTATTTAAGCTTCTCCTTTGAACTTAACAGACACTAGCTTAGATACGCCCTTATTCTCCATTGTAACGCCGTAGAGGTAGTCTGCAGATTCCATGGTAAGTTTATTATGAGTGACAACTATAAACTGCGTATCTTGAGCAAATTCACTGAGAACTCTTTTAAATTTCTGAATATTTACATCATCAAGTGGAGCATCCACCTCGTCAAGAACACAATATGGGCTAGGTTTATATTGGTATATAGCAAATAAAAGAGCTATTGCGGTTAAAGATTTCTCACCCGCTGAAAGCATTCTTAAGTTTTGATTTTTTTTACCTGGTGGCTGAGCATGAATAATTATTTGCGCGTCTAATGGATCTTCTTCACCGCTTAATGACAGAGATGCGGTACCACCATCAAAAAACATACCAAATAATTTTGAAAAATTAATATTAATCTCATTAAAAGTTGATTCGAACTTCTCTCTTGCAACAACATCAATCTTTGCAATAGTCTCTTTGAGATTCTCCTCTGATTTTAAAATATCTATACGCTGTTCAAGTAAATTCTCAAGTCTGCTTTGCTCTTCTTCATATTCTTGCTGAGCAGCCATATTTAAGGGGCCAATACTTTCAATACTTTTCTGGATTTTATCTATATCGTTTTCAAGTTCATCGGTATCTTTATCAACAACAAGATCATTAGGAACTTTAGAATTATATTTTTCCATCATTCTCTCTTTAACATTGCCGATTTTTTGATCCAATTCAACAATTCTAAGCTCATTAATTTTTTGTTGTTCAAAGAGATTTTCTTTTAATTGCTTCTCTTCATTTATTTTAAGTTGAATACTTTCCATGGAATTAAAGGTGCTCGCTACAGCTTGCTCCTTAAGATCAAAAACAGATTTTTCTTTCGCTATTTCTCCAGAAATTGTCTTCAAATCATTTTCCTGTTTAATGATTTTAATATCTAATGATTTTTTAAGATCTCCAAGCTCAACTATTTCTTTCTTTATATCCTTATCTCTAGTTTCGAGCTCAGAAACAGAATGGGTGGCTGAATTTGTCTGGAATAGAATACTTTTTAGTCTATTTTCCATATTCAGTAAATCGATTCTTGCTTCTTGTGTTTTATGCTGAAAACTGTCTCTTTTTAATTGTAAGTCAGAAAAAACTTTAGTGTGAACCTCAATATCGTTTTGAAGTTTTTTAATTAATTTATCTGTTTTTTTAATCAAGGGTTCGAACTGCTCAGTCTTTTTTCTTAACTGGTCTAATTCGGAATTATTATGATTTATTTCATCTTCAAGCTCTTTTATTGACTTAAGATTTTGCGACTGTCTGTAGTGATTTTTGATTTGAATTGATTTTAAGTCATTCAATTCTGAATTCTTAGCATCATGGCTTTCAACTAACGTATTTTTTAAAAGATTAAGAG
>CERW01004281.1_pt1 | contig 14426 bp, 20 predicted proteins | sample 530751 | NCBI WGS metagenome assembly CERW01 (sample SAMEA2620929, study PRJEB7988) | marine metagenome | biome: marine biome (ENVO:00000447); feature: surface water layer (ENVO:00002042); material: "saline water (ENVO:00002010), including plankton (ENVO:xxxxxxxx)" | depth 5 m | reverse complement strand
TCATCATAACAAGCGTATTCAATTATTTTATCATAATCAATATCTAATCCTTCACATATTTCATACATTTCATTTGCAAATGATACTTTCATAGCTAAAAATGAATTAGTAACATACTTAACCATTTCAGCATATGTTGAATCAGTTTTAATAATAGATGCTTTAGGAAATACTTTAGCAAATAGTGGTTTTAATTTAGTAGTTGTTTCTCTAGGACCACCTAAAATAATTCTAGTTTGGTTTTCGTAATCTTTAACAGCATTAGCTTCAGTTAAAAATTCAGGGTTAAATATAATATTTAATTTATTAAATTGGTCATTCCATTTTTGAGTTGTACCTGGAGGTATAGTTGATTTAATAATAACTGTTTTGTCTATAACATTAGATTCAGTTGATTCGAATTTACATTTTTCATTCATATCTCTTAATTCAGCTTCTACTATACCAAGATGACAACTACCATCATTATTCATTGGTGTAGGTAAACAAACAAATATAATATTACATTTATAAAATATTTCATCATAAGTAGAATTACATAATCGTGCTTGTAAATCGTAAGTTAAAACATTATAATAATTTTTAAATTTTTGGTAAACAGCATTACCAACAAAACCTTGTCCTATAATCCCTAAATTCATAAACCTAATTCATTTAATTTGTTGTCTCTAATTGTATGTCCTATACTTAATAATATTCTATCTTTATTACCTTTTACTTCTGTTACTCTATGATAGTATTTCGATGCTAAACAAATCCAGACTTGATTTTGCTTTACAGTAATTTCATCTTCTTCAATTACAGGTTTACCACCACTAGTTGGTTTTTGGAGCATTAAATTGAATCTAATCATACTTGATTTTGGGGATGGTTTTGGATCCTTATGATTTTTTACTTTACATCCTTTTTTACTTAAACAAATCCAATAACCATCATCTTTATTAATTGGTAGTGATTTAATATTTAGTTTTTTTGAAATATAATCATCTACTTCTTTTATCCATTGTTTTACTGGAAGTTCTGTCCAATCTAAATGTCTAAAACCAATAAGATCACCTTCATGGTCAGCTGGTATTGATGTTAAGTTTATATTATCAATATTTTCCTTAGTCCAATTTAAAATAGGATCCGTAAGTTTTTTTGGTATAATTATATTAGTTATCATTTTTCCAAAAGCTATAAATTCCTTTATCTAATTCGTAACTAGGCCATACAAATCTATCTCTCATAGGTTGTTGTTTAGCCCATTCCCACATTTCAGTTAAACCTGCTTTTAATGATGTTTTATGTTCAAAACCTAATATATCAATTGATTTTTGATATGTTGGAATTGAATGTTTAACTTCATGTCTAGCTTCTTGAAATATAGTTTCACCATCACCTATTACTGTTTGTAATATTTGATTAGCATGTAATATAGAATGTTCAGCTATACCTCCTAAGTTAATAATTTGTTTACTAGCTTCATCTCTTACAGCTGCATTCCAAAGTGGTTCTAGTGAATCATCTATATAACTAAATGCTCTTGTTTGTTTTCCATCTCCAAATATAGTCATTGGTTGACCATTTAAATGTTGGAACATCCAAATACCAAGTACATTTCTATATTTGTCCCAGATATTTTGTTTAATACCATAAACGTTATGAGGTCTTATTATACACCAATCTAAATTGTGTTGTTCACCTGCAATTTGAATATCCATTTCACAAGCATATTTTGCAACTCCATAAGGATCAATTGGTGCTTGTTGTTGATTTTCATCAAAAACACCTCCATAACCATGACCATACACAGCTAATGTAGACGTAAAAATCAATCTTTTAACGTCATGTTTTATACATTCATTAACTATACGAGCAGTAGCTTTTAAGTTATTATCATAGTTGTATCCACGTATAAAAGGCGATAATCCTTCAGCAGCATAAGCAGCAAAATGAAATACATATTTAATATTATGTACTTCAAATATATTTTCAATAGGATGATTAACTAAATCCATTTGCCAGAATTTAACATCTGGATGTACGTTTTCTTTAAAACCACCACTTAGATCATCAACACCAACTACTTGGTATTCATCACCTTTGTTTTCAATTATCCAATCAGCTAATCTACTACCTAATAGACCTGCTACACCTGTTATTAATATACTTTTTTTCATATTTTAGACCAATCTGTTAATGGGCTTAACCAAGCCGTTTCACCGTGTGTTGCATACCCTGGTATAGGGGTAATTAACAACTTATTATTATTTCTTAGTTCAGTAAACATATAAAAATCATCTGGATGTGCTCCTGATGTATGTTTTCTGATTATTTCTTCATTTTCTTTTAATGTTTTTACTTTAGAAGCAAATGTCATAGTTGTACTATTTGTTACTTTCCAATGTACGGAATTTGTTTTATATACCCTAGTATCTTCAGCACCACCTTGACAGTATGGATTACCTCCTTTAGATGGATCTATATACTTATCTGGATGATCATACAACGAAACAAATGAAGCTCCTAATTCAAATCCTTCTTTTAAAATTACATCTGAACCTGGTCTATGTAAGTAATCATTTTCAAGAAAATATACTATTTCATCATCATCTAATTTTAATGCTCCATCTAAAGCTATATTAAATGTACCAGCTCCATGTCCTACATTCACATAAAATATTGAACTCCTAGGAACATATTTTTGAATCATATCATTGGTTTCACTAGAAACATTATCAGCAATTATATCCCAATATGCATTTGGAAATTTATCAATAGCATTGGCTAAACAAGCTTCATTATTAATATAATCAGGCTTTACTTTATTATAACCACTGTCTGATATTCTATATATGATTCTCATGATAAGGATTATGTAATAAAGCTAAACCACATTCTGTGGTAAATGCTTCTACTAATTTAAAATTGATTTTTTGTGCTGCTGATTGTACTTCTTCTCTATGACGTGAATGAAACCAGTTATTTACTACGATATATTTTGGATCCAAACTTTTAGCTGTGTCCATTTCTAAATCAATTAAAAATGGGTTGCCATCTACAAATATTAGATCACTTTGATATTCTTCTTTATTTAAACGATGAAGATCAACTTTATGTAAGTTAAAAGAACCACCCTGCATTATAGCAAGTATTTTATTTGAATTTTCATTTGTTATATCATTAGTAGTAATATCAACACTAATAATATTTGATGTTGGTGAAGCAGCAGCCCACATAGCTGCACTACTACCATTTTTAAATCCGAATTCTAATATACTTTCTGGTTTGGTTTTTCTAATTATTTTCTTAATTGTAAGATAATCTTGTACTCTTAATTCGCCTATACCGCTACATTCTTTTAATGTACTATAAAACTTTTCAAATTGTGGTTTAGTTAATTGTTTTATTTTCTTACTCATATTTTATTCCCTTTATAATCTCACCATTTTTAGGATTGTGAGATAAGTTATTAAATAGTTGAGGGGCAATTCCCCATTTATACATAAATAACTGAGCTGCAGGTCCTTCAGTCGCTCTAAACTTTTCACCTTCGTTCCCATTCTTTGTAGCTGTACTACCAAAATGGTATAGGTGCGCTTCATGTGTTCTAACAAAGCCGATACCGTTTAAATCCAGTTTTAAGAAGAAATCCCAGTCACATATAAAAGGAGATTGATACATTACGTCAAATCCTCCTACAATCATATATTCTTTCTTATACATTGCAAAGGGGAATATGCCTCCATCAACCGTTAACTTATTATTTTTTATTGTTTTTTCATATTCAATAAATTTTGAGTATTCAAAATCTTTAGGGTTACGTCCAAAATCATATTCAGGAAAATCAAACATACTAGGGCCTGTAGGTTCTATTTGATTTAATGTTAATACTGATTTTTCTTTAACATTGTTTAATATAACATCATCAAAATCAGAACAAAAAACATTATCATCATTAACAATGAAAATAATTTCATTACTAGCATTCATTACAGCTAAATTAAGTGCTTGCTGCATACCTTGATTTGCACCTAAATCTAATATTTTAATATGTTCCCTATGTTTATCTAAAACATGTTTACTTTCTTCAATAAATCCATCTACAGCAACAATAATTTCATTTTTATGATTTTGTTGATCAATAGCTGATTGTAAACAAATATCTAAATAATCTGGATTTCTATAAGTTGGAATAATTATACTAATCATAATGTACTATAATAATCATTTTGTTTTTCTTGTCTTTTTATATCTTTAGGATGATATAAGCAATATTCTTCTTTAGCTGGTAATGTTGAATAATGATTAAATCCTTCTAATACTTCATGTACTTTATTTTTCCAATTAATATCAGGTACATTTTTCCAAATACGCCATTGATAATCAGGGAAATTAACATGACCTTTTTCATCAACTCTCCAACCCCATTTTACTATATGATCTTGAGTTAGACCTTCTACTGTATTAATTCTAGGTACTAATACAACTTCAATTTTTTCATTTGATTCTAGTATTGCAGGTAATTGATTTATCAAATTTTCATTTGGTATTTCATCTGCATCAATTTGAAATATATAATCACCTGAACACATTTCTGTTAATTGGTTTTTCCAATCAGCAAAATGATGTTTAAATGTAGCTGCTTTATATACTACATTTTTTTCACCTTTAAGTTCAATAATACGATTCCATACTTCAGCTGTACCATTTCCTTTATCAAATAAAATTACAATTTCATCCTCTTTTCTTCTAAACTTTAAAAGAGTATTTAATAATTTAGTAACTTCATCTAATTCGTTACAAACAGTAATTGCATAACTTATTTTCATATTATTCAGGTAATACTCCAATATACGACAAAGCATCCATATAATCACGTTCTTCAAATAACTTCATTGTCTGCATATCAGGTTTATATTCTAATTTTTTACCATCTTTAGTTTTTTCTGGTTTGTCTAATTTTTGAGCTTTAACTGCTGCCCATTTCCAATCTTCAACACTAGTGCCATAAGCAAATACCATACCTTGTTCAGGTAAATTGATATGATTTGGCAGCCAAATTAATTCTGTGTCTAAATCAATCCAAGCTAAATCTTTATATAATTCAGGTAGAGTAATCAATTGTTCTTTATAAAATTCACTATCTCCTTTCATCAATGAATTAGTCCAAAAACCACATGACATACTAAAGTAATTAGTAACTTCAGGTGTAACTTCTACTCTATAACATAAATCACCTCCTGATTTTGGGCAATTAATTATTTCATCAAATTGTTGCATATTATTGTAATTTAGGTAAATTGCCTTCTGGCATTTTTAATTCTACTTGTTTAGGGAAATCAGGTACATTCTTATCTAAAATATCACCTACTAATTCCTTCATTTTAGTCCAACTAAAATTAGTTTTAATAAAATGTCCTTGTTTTTTTCCTTTAACAGCATACTGTTTATATTTAGTATACACATCTTTAAATGCTTTTTTAATTTGTGAAGGATCAACTTGAAACCATTGTGTTTCTTTTAATAACCATTGATTAGCAGCTGATTCATGAACTGGTTCTAATGCTCCACCTAATACAACTGTTTCACCTGGTTTTTGGAAATCCATATGTCCTGACCATCCAGATACTATTAATGGTTTTTTAGATAAACAGAACTCTAATAATGGTCTACCAAATCCTTCTCCCTTAGTAATACTAACCATAGCTTTTACTTTAGGGTGGTTATATAACTCATTCATTTCTTGGTCACTTAAAGAACCATTAATAATATAAACATTAGGAAATTTTGTTCCTGATGGATACATTTTTTTAATTTGTAAAATTCTGTCAAGTATCTGTTCTCTACTAATGTAACTATTTCTACCAACTGATGCCTTTAATATTAAACCTGGTGTTGTTGATTTAACATTTTTGAATGTATCAAAGAAATATTTAATCATTGCCCCAACATTTTTTCTATCATGTCCTAAAGCACCATTCATCCAATGTCCTACAAATAGATAATTAAATGATTCTTTAACACCACTTAAATCAAAAGTAACATCTTTAGCAGGAATATGCTTGTAAACATCTTCAGCAAATCCTTCAAATACTACTTCAATTGGTTTTTCTAATTTAACTACACCTTCAACTACATTAGTTTGTTTATTACGTTTTTCAAACTTAATATCTTCAAATACTTTTTTACTATGATTAGATGAAACAAAATTTAAATCCATTCTATTTAAACCTTCAACCCATCTAGAATCACAACCTGTACTTTCAATACCAGCTGTACAGCCAATATTAAATTTACCTATAGGTGCGAATTCACTTGGAATAGTAATTTGCATCCAAATATCTGGTTTTTGTCCTTGTTGTATACCTGGTATTCTAAGTTTGTGTAAGAATTCCCATTCCTTATTTTCAGCACAAAAATCTAAAGGTGTATTTCCCCATTTTTGTGATAATAATTTAACGTCATATTTATCTAATTCGATAATTGCTTTAACAATATCTCTTGCTCTAGCTCCATATCCACTGTAAGTATCATATGGGCAACTTATTACAAAACTTGGTTTATTCATTAATAAATAATTTTATGATTTAAAAATTTTCCTTTATATTCTGTAGCATTAATTATTTCATATTGCTCTCTTGGTTCCCAAACATCCCAAAGTTCAGTAAATGCTTCCATTACTCTTTGGGCTTGGTATTTAGCTGTAAATCCAGCTTCTTCAGATAGACACCATTCTCTACCTTTTAGTCCTTTAGCTTTTCTTTCTTCACGAGATAAAGCATAAACATTACTAATCTGTTCAGCAGCATCTTCCCATTTACATCTATCATCAAAAATATAAGGTGTTGCAGGTGATCCTTGGATTGATCTACTAGTTGGATAAACTGGGAATACCCACTCACCATGTTCTTTATAAGTGCCTCTATGATTAGAAGGAACTTCTGGATTAGGAGTAAACCATTTACCGTTTTCATCTACAAATCTCATTTGATCTTGCATTCCACCTGTCACATTAGCTATAAATGGAGTTCCAGCTAACATTGCTTCTGTAATTGTTAACCCCCAACCTTCATTAGATGTAAGTAATATTTGAGCATCAGCTATATTATACAAATAATTTAATTCTGTTCTTTGTAATTTTTTAGTTGAAAATACAATTGCTTCAGGATACTTTTCACCAAATAGTAATTCTGCTACTTTTAATAAATCTGTTCCAGCATTAGAAGTTATTTCTGTATGTAATACAAATCTACATTTTTGTGCTTTTTCATCAGGTAAGCTATCTAAATGATGTCTGAATGCTAACATAGCATCTGGAATTTGTTTACGTCTAATATTTCTAGAATTAAAGAATAAAACAAAATCTACTTCTTGGTTTTTAAATAAACTCTTTCTAAATGCTTGCATTCCTTTATCATTATCAGGAACTGGGTGGTATGAATCATCACCTTCATGGTGTAAACCATGTGGAACATATTTGAATACCCTTTTACTATTATCACAATCAGCTAAAACTAATTTATTAATGTTAACTGTTTGTTTCGAAATACCCATTAATAGATCACATGATTCATAAAATGCTTGATTATATCTCGGTGCTGGGTAATCATCCCAGATATTAAGATATGCAATTGGGCATATTTTTCTAATGTGATCTTCCATGTTAAATACATGCATGAAGTATCTTGGATCTGTAATTAATAATAAAGCATCTGGTTTTTCAAGTGCTAATACTTGTAATATTTGATCTTCATTACCATATCCATCTACACAATAAAGTGTAGCAGATGGGTCTTCAACACCTGTTCTTTTTTTAAGGTCTTCTGATAAATCAAATCGTTTTCCATTTTCAGGATGTTTTAGCGCTCCAGCTATATTTACCCAATTAAAATGGTGACAAGTATGTGTAACTATTTCTTTAGCTACAGTTGCAATACCAGAGTGTACTCTAATATCATCACAAATAACAACGATTTTCTTCCTTTTATCTTTAGGAAGGTATTCAAAACTTTTATTCATGTTCATTTTGTTTATAGTTCAATATTCGTTTGATTAGTAATTTGTTTTCTAAAATCTTCATCAGTAAGATATAAATAAAGACTACGATCTGCAAGTTTTTGGAATGAGAATTTTCTTCTAACACATTCTACTTTGAAATCATTAAATAAATCACTTTGAACTTTGACACTTGTAAGTGTCATCTTTTTTGGATTTGCCATAATTCTTATTTTAATAACATTATATTTGTCTATACATATTGTAAGATATATTAATCTACATAAAGTCTAACCCTGCTCCACATAATTCTTTATCTTCTTTAAAAGGACAGAATGTACAAGTCCATTTTGAAGGAGTTTTAGGATAAATGGTTTCTTTTATTTCACCACTAGAGTTAAAACATTCATTTATAAAACTACTAATTGCAGTTTTTGCTCTATTTAACTTTATTTTTCCACTTGGAGGAGTAAAAGTTTGAACTCTATATGCTTGATGAGGTGACATTATATTATCATCATCCCAACTTAACACTTTTCTTTTTACAATAAAAAATTCAATATCAATATTTTCTAAAGGTATATTATATTGTTCTGAAAAGAACTGTTTATATAATAATAATTGAAATTGTTTATCTTCATCTTTTTTATTAAAGTCATTCCAACCTTTAGTACTGGTTTTAATGTCAATAATTTTAAAGGTATTTGAGTTTTCATTGTACATAACAACATCTAAATACCCTGTATATAGTACGTTGTTTAACATTTTATTCGGTGCTATTATAACTGGTATTTCACAACCAACTAAATGCCATCCTTTTCTACTAAAATACCTACTACGTTTTTTCTTGAACCAATTTAAGATGCCCATACCATCTTCAAAAAATTCCCTCATTTCTTCAGCAGATGAAAAATGTTGATCATTATTTTTCTTATATTGAGATTGATATTCGTCTAAAAACTTTTGTTTAAAAAAGTCCTCCATATCAATTTCTCTATCTGCGGCTGCGAATGACTTTTCATAAGCTACATCTAAATAATGTTGTAAACACTCATGAATTGCAGTACCAAATACAGTATGAATACTAGACGTAAATCGTTTGATTTTATCTTTGTATTGAAGTTTCCATCTATGAGGACATCCTCTAAAAATAGACATTTGCGAATAAGATATATTTTTCTGAAACGCAAAATTAACTTCCGAAGGTGGATTATTTCTAATCTCCTTAACTATATTAGGTATTTTCCTTGGCAAAATTTTATTTTTTCCATTTATCACGTCCTACTAACAAGCCAATAATTCCATAATTAGCTATGTCAATAAACGTATCTTCCATTCCTTCTCCCTTAACATAATTTTTACCATTAAGGAGTAAATTTTTTAATCTACTAATTTTATCAGTTAATCTAATTGCTAGCCCTGTTAATGAAAACTTTTTATCATCTGCATTATTAACAATATCACCTCCTAAAGCAATATTATTTAAACCATAATCCATATGCTTACGAGCAAACATTTCATACATTTCTTTTTGTATTTGTTTAAATTCGTTTGCTAATTCAGGGTATTCATCTTCGAATACAGCTATTGTTTGATTTACTTCATCATCAATAAATTCTTCAATTTTTTTCTTTGGATATTTTGAATCCATTATTTCTCTATCGCTCATGTTTTTCTTTTGGTCTGGAAACATATCGTACCATGCTTTTACTGAATCACCCATTTACTTGTTCTGAAGTGTTAAAATATTTTTCTAGTGTTTCTAATTTATCATCTGCGTCAACTAACATTGAAAGGGCCTCTTCAGCATTTTTATAAAAATCTTCAGTTGAATGGTCTCCAATTCCAACAGCATTATTACCTAATAATTCTAGTGATAATAACGCTTTATCTTTTTCTGCTTGAGCAGATGATTTAAGCATTTTGTATAATTCTTTTGTCATTTTAATAGGGGTTTAATTTCTTTTTTTTCTAATCCAATACTGGTCAATATAAGTACAATTTCTATGTCATCCAAAAAATCTAAATATTCTTTTACTTCAGTTTTAGAACATTCCCAATAATTACTTAAAATATCTAATAATTGGGTGTTATGTTTTTTAAAGTTAGATTTAATATACTTATTCCACCTTGTATTCTTAGGAACATATTCTTTATATATGTTATAAATTTGTTTTTTGTCTTGAGGAGGCATTTTTTGGGCCTCATTTACTAATTCTAAATAGTCTGGATTCATAGACATAAACCTATGAATCATATAGCTGTTCCAGAGTTCCCAGTCTTTATCAGAAAAGGAATCTGGATCAGATTTGATTGAATTTATTTGTTTAAGCCAATCAAATATATTTTTCATTTAGCAAAGTTCATCTTTTAATTCCTCTCTCAATTCAACAGGAATACCTTCACCTAAAATCTTATTATTTGTAGGATCATAAAATACAGGAATAGGCATAATAGCGTCATTATCTGTACCTGCTACAAACTTAGATATTTTTCTTAGGATAACTCCTGATTGGAAAATACTATTACCTTCAGAATTTTTAATCCCTTCAGTAGTTTTTAAATCAACATTTAGTTGAGGTTGTTGTGGGTTTTGATTACTCATTACTTATTATTTATTAAATTATTAATTAAACTCATTATATTTATCTCTTTATCAATTCTAAAATTAGCTTTATATTGATGCTCATTAATTAGAATAGCCACTGTACCTGCTTTACCAGGAAGATACTCGTCAGCTTTATCATATAAAAACCTAAATACTTCTTCAAAATCATCTACATTTGAATCAGCAATGATTTGTCTAATAGTATTAAATTTAGGTTTATCTTTTTTCAACTCAGTTAGAATAGCAGACAAATAACTGGTACTGACAAGTAGAGAATCATCGAGTATTAACTTGTTCTCAATATTACTTGCCTGTATAGTATTAAGCATTTTCCTTAGATCAGGATAATATTTATTGACTATTTTACCAATGGCAGTTGGTTCATAACTTATGCTCTCACTATCACAAATACCAGCTAAATGTACAGCTACTTGTTTTCTTGTTGGTGGTACTACTTTAAATGTTGTACACCTTGATTGTAAAGGGTCTATTACACGCTCAATATAATTACACGTTAAAATAAATCTAGTTGTTCTGGAAAACGTTTCGATTATATTTCGAAGTGATGCTTGTGCTTGAATTGTAAGAAAATCTGCTTCATCTAAAATTACTACTTTAATAGGTTTAAATGATGCAACACTAGCAAACCCTGATACCTTATCCCTAATAGTTTCTATACCACGTTCATCAGAGGCATTAATATAAAGAGCATCACAATCTAAATTTTTAGTTATTAATTTAGCTAATGTTGTTTTACCTGTACCTGCAGGTCCATAAAACAAATAATTTTGGATATCATTTTGCTCTAGTTGTTTTGCAATAGAGTCTTTTAAACTCTTATTACCAACATAATCCTCTAATTTTATTGGTCTATATTTTTCGTTAAGTAAACTATTAGTATTCTCCATATATTGAATAACGTTGTGGTTTTGGGTCTTCTATTACTTCTTCTTTAGTTGAAATAGCATATAATTCACTTTTTAGGGGTGCTAATCTATATTCACCTTTAAATCCAGTTTTAACCATATAAGCTTCTAACGTATCAGTTAAAGTTTTATGTACTCGACCTTCTGGCTCATCAGCTACTAACCTCCATTTATCACCAGGAGGAACTCTCCTGGCGATTAAAATGTTGTCTTCTTTTATTAATGTTTTGCTCATATCTATAATATACGAACCTTTTTAGAATGTTCCAACAGAACGACCTTGGTTATTACCTAAACCTCCTGTTGTTGCATCTTGTAAGATTCTCATTTTTTCTTCAATTGACTCTTTATCTTGAGTTATTGTACATTCAGTTAATAAAACAGTACCTGCTACTGATGCCGCATTTTCAAGTGCCAATCTAGTTACTTTAGTTGGGTCAATAATACCAGCTTCTTTCATATCAACAACTGTTTCAGTTTCAATATTATATCCTGCCCAAGCATCATTACCTGAGTTACATAATTGATCTGCTAATATTTGTCCTTTAACATCTGTGTAACCAGCATTAACTAAAATTTGAGTAAATGGTTTAGCACAAGCTTCAATTACAATTTTAGCTCCTGTAGTATCAGCTTTTAAACCATTTGAAGCATATAATAATGCTGCTCCACCTCCTGGTACAATACCTTCTTCAATAGCAGCTTTTGTAGCATGTAACGCATCATCAACTCTATCTTTCTTCTCTAACATTTCTGTTTCAGTATTACCACCAACATGAATAATAGCTACTCCTCCGACGAATTTTGCCAATCTGTTTTGGAGTTGTTCTGTTTCATACGGGGTTGTCGCTTTTTCGATTTGCGATTGTAGTTCTTCAACACGTGCTTCAATTTGTTCAGCTGTTCCTTTTCCATCTACTATTGTCGTTTGCTCTTTTGTTACTGTTGCTGTTCTTGCTTCACCAAACCAATCCCAACTGAATTTGTCTAGCTTCATTCCTTTTTGTTTATCAAATACTTTACCACCAGTTGTGATAGCAATATCTTCTAAGACTAATTTTCTTCTATCACCAAAATCAGGTGCTTTAACGGCACATACATTAATTGTACCTCTCATTTTATTAACAATTAAAGTTGCTAATGCTTCATTATCAATATCTTCAGCAATAATCAATAATGATTTACCTTGAGAAGATACTGCTTCTAAAATTGGAAGTAATTCTTTAACTGAATTTAATCTATGATCCATAACTAATACTGCAGGATTATCTAAAACACACTGCATTGTATTATTATCTGTTACAAAATAAGGTGATTTATAACCTCTATCAAATTGCATACCCTCAACAGTTTCAAGATATGTATCTCCAGTTTTAGATTCTTCAATGTGAACAACACCTTCTAAACCTACTTTATCTATTGCTTGAGATATAAGTTTACCTGTTTCTGCGTCATTATTAGATGAAATAGTTGCAATTTGTTCTAATTGTCCTTCTTCAGAAATATCCTCAGATATATTTTTCTGTAAGTTACTAACAACTTTTGCTACTGTTTTATCAATATCTCTTTTAATTTGAACGGCATTTTCATTTAGTTCTAATGCATCTAAACCATTTACTACCATTTCCCTAGCTAATAATGTTGATGTTGTTGTACCATCTCCAGCTTTATCTGCAGTTTTTACTGCTGCTTGTTTAATCATTGTTACACCTAATTCTTCATTTGAATCATTTAGAATAACCGATTTTGCTACAGTTACACCATCTTTAGTTGATTGAGGTGCTGCTGCTACCCCTCTAAAGATTACAACATTTCTACCATTTGGTCCTAAAGTTGAGACTACTGCATCTGCTAACTTATTAATACCACTTACAAGACCCTGTCTTGCATCTTTACCATATTTAATTTTAGTTTCCATATTTATAATTCTGTTAGATTTTCTTGATCTTCTTTAGTTACTTCAGTTTGAGCTAATACAGATTCCACTGATTCTTGTACTTTAGCTAGTACTTGATTTTCAGGACCTACATAATATTCTTCACCATCAAATGGTAATTTTGTAAAACCTTGAGTTGGTAGTACTACTAAATCTCCAACTTTAAGTTGCATAGGAATATGTGTACCATTAATAGTGAATCTACCAGTACCAATAGCTACTACTTCCCCGAATTCGTTTTTTTCTTTACCCATATCAGGAACAATAATATTCCCATATAGTGTTTCTTCGTTTTCAATCGGTTTAACGATAACCGCATCAAACATTGCTTCAAGCTTTTTCATTAATGTAATTTTTAATATTTGTTTCAATTGTTTTATAATGCTCTAAAAAATCACTTAGTGATTTATAAGATTCTTTTGTGTGTAACTGATCTTTAGTTACCCTTTCTAATGCAGATCCGAAACTAGCATGGAAAGTAAGTGCTTTAGTATAAGTTTTACTTTTGCCTGTAGATCTGAAATGATTTGCGTCAGATTCAACTTTAATGTTGACCGTATAACAGTTCTCATCATTAGTAATGAAATAAGGTTCCAAATTTGGATCCTCAATCATTGTAATAGACTTTGGTTTTCTTGCCATATAACTTTTATTAGGTTTTTTAAATTAAATGTGACATCAATATACGTAAAAAACATTGCTAGGACACGTTTTTTTGATAAAACTATTATTTAATTTTAATTGATTTTGGTTTAGCTTCTTCAGCTAACGGTATAAAAATTTCTAATAGACCATTTGTTAAAGATGCATCAATTAAACCTAAATCAAATTTAGGAGCAATTTTATATCTTAAATCAAATGATTTTTTAGATAAACCATTATGAATCATTCCTTTATGAAATTCTTCTTTTTCTGGTTTGGTATAACTGATTTTTAAAATATCCCCTTCAATATCTAAGACTACGTCTTTTTTAGT
>CERW01021252.1_pt1 | contig 14431 bp, 10 predicted proteins | sample 530751 | NCBI WGS metagenome assembly CERW01 (sample SAMEA2620929, study PRJEB7988) | marine metagenome | biome: marine biome (ENVO:00000447); feature: surface water layer (ENVO:00002042); material: "saline water (ENVO:00002010), including plankton (ENVO:xxxxxxxx)" | depth 5 m | reverse complement strand
AAATTAGTCCGTATGATTTTTACACTGATTCAGTTGGTAGTTCTTATCTGTCACAATGTCCAATAAATCATATAACAACTATTCAGGGAGCAACTTCGATAGATGACTGCTTATTAGATTCTGATTCAGATAGAGTCGTTGATGTCGATGATATTGACGATGATGGTGATGGCAGATTAGATTCTGTTGATTCTTGCAGTCCTGGGGTAATAGGATGGATTAGTAATTCAACTACAGATATTGATGGTGACGGATGTAAAGACGATATTGAAGATACAGATGATGACAATGATTCTGTATTAGATCAGTATGATGATTTTCCAACGGACCCCAACGAATCAATTGACACAGATTCAGATGGAATAGGAGATAATGCGGACACTGATGATGATGATGACGGTTGGACAGATTCGTTAGAGATTATTTGTGAAACTGATCCTCTCATCCCTCAATCAATTCCGTTGGATTCAGATTCAGACTCTGAATGCGACATTATAGACACAGATGATGATGGTGATAATGTTCCTGATGTAAGTGATTGGAGCCCATTAGATGCGAATGAATGGCTAGATACTGATGGTGATGGGATAGGAAATAATGCAGATACAGATGATGATAATGACGGCCTTTCAGATTTTCAGGAGTTAGAATTAGGTACCAATCCTTTACTTGCCGATTCTGATGCTGATTCATACATTGATTCAGATGACTTATTCCCAGTCAATCCGACAGAATGGATAGATTCTGATTCTGATGGAGTTGGAGACAATTCTGACTCTCATCCTGATAACAAGTACTTCCAGACTAATTTACAATTTATATTAGCAATTTCAGGAGTTATAGTTATGCTAGTAGTGTTTGGTTATTTGGGTGTCATAGTGTTACGTAGAAAACCGGATAATACAGAAAACCAAACAACAGAAGAAAATGAAGTCATTGAAGTTGATTATCCACATGAGGGAATGTCAGGTTCTAATCCTGTAACTACAAACGTAGAAACAGAAGATGACGACGTTGAAACTGTTGTCGTCGACGAATCATCTGCCGAAAATGAAGTCAGCGAAGTCAGAGATACTTCTCATATTGATGCGTTACTTAGTGAATTGCCAACTCCTCCAAGACCTCAGATAATATCACCTCCAGAGGGGACTCCTGTGAACGAGTATGGACAGAGAGTTTGGGCTGATGAAACAGGACAAGTATGGTGTCTTAATTCAGACGGATCTATTTTGAAACATGACGCTGCAACAGGTGGATGGATTCAGTATCGTTATTAAATTAGAATTGAATTACATTAGCGCCCCAAGCTAAACCTCCGCCAAATGCGGCAGTAACCACTAAATCTCCTTTGTTGATTAAACCTAAATCCATGGCTTCTTTCATTGCAATTGGTACACTGGCTCCAGCAGTATTGCCATAAATATGTAAATTTGTGAAAGTTTTCTCCATTCCAAGTCCCAATTTTTCCATCCCTGTTTTGATGATGTTGATATTCGCTTGATGAGGAATTATCAAATCAACATCTTCAATACTTTTCCCAGCCTTTGATAGAGCTTCATTTACTGCCTGTGGAAACGCTTCGATTGCAAAATCCCAAACGGCTCTTCCATCCATATGGAAGAATTGTTCACCCTCAGAAAAATTCTCTGAATTGTATGGTTTCCTAACTCCGCCTGCAGGTATTTCAATAACTGAAGAACCCGAACCATCTGACATTAACCAAGAACTAATTATTCCTTTTCCACTTTCTACTTCTGATAATACAGCAGCCCCTGCACCATCTCCAAATAGAACACACGTTGCTCTATCCTTCCAATTTAAGATCCGTGAATATATCTCAGAACCTACCACGATCACATTCTGATAGCCTTTTGTTCCAACGTATCTACTTCCAATGTCCAAGGCATGTACCCAACCTGCACATACTGCATTAATGTCAAAAGCTGCACAGTCAATACAACCTAATTTTTCCTGAATAATACCTGCGGTAGAAGAAAGTGGTACATCTGGAGATGAAGTTGCTAGTATGATAAGATCAATATCTTCAGGTTCTAATCCAGCATTCTCCAGAGCTTGTTTACAAGCTTCAACGGCTAAATCAGATGTACAAACATCGGGAGCGGCAATTCTTCTTTTTTTCATACCCGTCTTTGAACTAATCCATTCATCACTAGTATCTACATATTTCATCCAATCTTCATTACTCATCTCGTTAGGTGGAACATATGCACCCAGTCCGATTATACCGACTGATACCATATTTTTCCCTATGCAATATGATTATACTTTCAGTCTTACTATCTTTTTTGTATCGAAAGCACAGTTCGTTAATCTGAGCATTATTGCCGCGACTAAGCCAAATATGAAATCTAGGTAGCGTTTCAAAGACTCATGGCGTCATTTGGAGACCATCCTTCATTACCCGAATCTCTTGAATCAATTTTGACGGACGATTCTGTGTCTACTGTTTTCTTAAAGGCGGAATGTAAACCTAGAGTCAAGAGTGGCCATATCTCGTCTCTATCTCTGAACGAGTTAGATTTGGATATATGGGATAAGCCAGATCTAGAACAACTTTCGGAAGAGCTTTCAATAATTGTTGAGCAAAATTCATCTCGTTCTGACTGCTTCATAGAAATCGAAAGAGAGGGATGTAAAGTAATGCAAATAGGAGATCTAAGAGTTAGTTGTGCTTGGCCTCCTTTTTCCGATGCTTGGGAAATTACTGTTGTTAGGCCCGTAGCAAATCTAACATTATCCGATTACAAATTGGATAAAGAACTTGTAAATAGATTATCTAACCATCACCGAGGAATATTTGTTGTGGGGAAACCAGGTTCTGGGAAGACAACATTTGCGCAGGCCATAGCATCATATTTAGATTCAGAAATAGGTGCAATGGTCAAAACAATGGAGTCCCCAAGAGATTTACAAGTTCCACAACGAGTTACTCAATATGCGCCACTTGAAGGAGATTTAGAAAAAACGGCTGAAATTATCTTCTTGTTAAGGCCAGATTTTGTGATATTTGATGAAGTTCGTCGTGCTAGAGATTTTGAAATATTTGGGGATGTTCGTTTAGCAGGGGTTGGCCTACTTGGGGTAACTCATGCTAATAGTGGTCTTCAAGCAATTCAAAGACTGGTTGGGAAAGTTGAACTAGGTTTAATTTCTCAGGTATTAGATACTGTAATTCATGTAGAAAAAGGTAAGATTAATCAGGTTCTAGAATTAAAGATGGTCGTTAGAGCTCCCACTGGAATGGAATCTGATTTGAGTCGTCCAGTGATAGAAATTAGAGAGTTTCCTTCTAATCGTCTAACTCATGAAATGTTCGCTTTTGGCTCTGAAATTGCGGTTGTTCCTGTTAATGGTTCCAATGAAGAAGGAGGGAATCCTGCCTGGAAATTGGCTTCTGAAGAACTAAAGAGAGAGGCGACTAGATTGACGGGAATTATTGTAAAACATGCTAAATTTGTTACAGATTCTGCTGCTGTGATATATATCGATGATTCTGCTATTGGTTCTATGATAGGCCCTGGAGGAGAAGGAATCCGACGTCTCGAACAAGATTTAGGATTGAAACTAGATGTTCACTCGATTCAAGAATTACCTAGAGGTCTCAGGAAAAAATTACAAAAATCTAGTGAATCTAATTTTGACCCTAGTTCTTGGACTAATAGATCAGGAAGGAATTGGGAATACAATTCTGGTAAATCAAAAAGAAGTAAAGGTAGAAAAGGCCGAAGATAACTAATTGAACTTAGTACAAATGTTCATTACTTCAGAAAAGAAATTTAAACTCCATCTCCCTCCTTCTCGACCCACTCCTGAATCTTTAACTCCTCCAAAAGGAACTCTCAAATCTCTGTGTAACCAAGTATTAATCCATATCATACCTGTATCAATTGATTCTGCGACCCTATTTCCTTTTTCCAGGTCTTCTGTCCAAATACTTCCGGCTAAACCATACCTAGTATTGTTTGCGATTTCAATTGCTTCTCCCTCGTCTTTGAATTTATGTATGGTTACTACAGGTCCGAAGATTTCCTCAGTCGAACAACGTGAATTCACATCTAAATTTGCGATTACTGTCGGACAAATCCAATTTCCAGAATTATACTTTTCAGATAATTGAGGATAACCTCCTGTGAGAATTTCTCCACCTTCATCTTTCGCAATCTGAATGTATTTCTCTATTTTTGATAGATGTTCTGGAGAAATCAAGGCACCCAAATCTGTCTCTTCATCACCAGGATCTCCAATTTTCATTTGTTCCACTTTAAGAACAAATTTTTCAATAAATTCATCATAAATTTTCTCCTGTACTAGAATCCTACTACCACATAGACAAACCTGTCCCTGATTGAGAAAACCTGCCCTAGTAACACCATTAACTGTTTTTTCTAAATCACAATCATCGAAAACAATACTTGCATTTTTCCCACCTAACTCCAAACTTAATTTTTTGAAAGAACTTGAGGCCGATTTTGCAACTATTGAGCCAGTCTCAGTACCTCCGGTAAATGATACTAAGGAAACATCCTCATGCGAAACTAACGGAGATCCAGCCCCAACTCCGTCTCCATGAACTAAATTAATCACTCCTTTAGGTAATCCGATTTCATCCACAGTTTTCATGAGTAGATCCGCGGTTAATGGTGTCATTTCACTCGGTTTGCAAACTACAGTATTTCCCATTCCTATTGCAGGAGCAACTTTCCAGGACAAGAGATAAAGCGGTAAATTCCAGGGAGTAATTAGAGCACCTACTCCTACTGGTTTGTATACGACTCTATTTGAAGCATCATCCATTTCGAATTCTTCATTGGTTAAATCTTTAATCATTGCAGCAAAAAATCTGAAGTTTTTAACTGAACGATAAGCATCAACTTCTCTAGCCAAAGATATTGGTTTACCAGTATCTTTACTCTCTAACTCAGCTATTTGTTCATATTTCGACTCTAATCCATCAGCTATTTTTTCGAGCCAAGTAGCCCTCTCTTGATTGGTAAGGGATGACCATGATGGTAATGCCTCTAATGCCGCATTAACTGCTTTATCAACATCGTCTTTCCCAGATTTTGGTATTAATGCAATTACTTCACCGGTCGCTGGAGAATAGTCTTCCAACCATTCATCTGAATCTGGTGTACAAAAATCTCCAGAAATATAGTTTAGAATTTTCATATTCAGCCACCGTTTACAATCCTTCATTAGAAAATGGATCATTTCTAGTCATACCTGCTGAGTATTCGTTCCAATCCAAACTGAATTTATCTTGATCGGGATCCCATTCATCCCAAGTAATCACTTTCTCTAATTTTTGCATATATCTTTCTGGTACAATTCCAGGCACAATAAAGGCTTTCTGTCGATGCAAAGGATAAGGATTTCTCAGTTCAATACCCAGTACTCCTAACACCGCTCTCGCAACATACCATGTTGCTTGTGAATTCCAGCCATGTGCAATTTTTATTACAATCCCAAGACCATTTGGCCAGTCTGGATGTTCTATAGAAAGCCCTAGTAATCCGTCAGCTCCTTCCTTTGCAATTAGTTTCCCATTTCCGGCTTTAAGACAAGTTGAATCGAGACGATTGAATCCACCAATTAAGTCTGGATTTTTATTCATAGCCTCCCAAATCCAATCTTCATCTTTCTTCTTAACTAGCCCTGCAAACATTACAGCAAGCTCATCTACAGTGTTGGAAACTGTAGGTAATCCACATCCATCTTTGGCAACTCTTTTTGGCTCCCAATCAGGTTTATTCATATATTCTTTCAGAACATCTAGGAATAATGGAAACCAAGGTGAACTAGGGAGGGTATATCCTGCTCTACTCATACCCATTTCTCGCATCCCTTTCAATAAAGCCGCATGTTCGCCTGAACAGGTATGAAACCATCTTCTAGGTCTTCGTACTTGTCTTCCAAATTGTATCAGAGGTACGTCCAGTGGACATTGCATTAACCCCCACTCAGATTCTGTAAGGATTGATTGTGCGGCTGCTACATGTTCTGTATCACCATTGTGAGAAGAACAGGCGACTGCTTTCTGCTCCCAGTTTAATTTATTTTCAAGAACCTTCGCAAAAGGTTTCATCATCAAAGGCTTCATCATGGATCTTCCATATATCAGAACATTTCCTCCAAAGGAATGTATAATCTCATTTCCATGAGCCCATGCAATCGCCCCATGAATAGTGTTTTCCGAAACATCCATTCTTCTAAAATCAACTAATGGTTCCCATTCAACATCTCTCCCTGTTGCGATTCCTTCATGTTTGTCTCCAAGGGGATTGGTTGGGAAGATTGTTGATCCAGGTCTTCCTGGTGCAACTGAAGATGGTCTAGTGATTTTTTCTTTAGTCATTTTTCTCCCTTTCCGTTTACTATTGGCACTACTTCTTCCATAAATGCTTTCATATTTCTTTGAACTCTTAGATTATCATGATTAAAGAAATCAAACCAGCACATTAATTTATCATTTTCATTAAATCTTTCAATAATCTGTTCAGCCACTTCCTGAACATTTCCAATTACTGCATTATCAGTTGCTCTTTCAACTTTCGAAGGATCAATAGTTCCTTCTAGTGCACTCCAGTAAGTATTCAAAGCTGCTTCTGCCTCTTTTCTAGCAGCAATACTCTGTTCCTCAGGAGATAAACCCTCTTCATTATTAACGAAAACCATGATTGTTCTTGGCATCATACTTCTATTCCAGATTCCTCCATCTGGGTGATAATTATGCCTCATCCTTTCATGTGTTTCTTCGATAATGTGCGGTGGTGTAATGCTAAGGTTGAATACTTGTACTGGTCTCCATTTATTCACTTCGATTTGTAGATTTGGATCATGACTTCCAAGAACAAGATTTAGTAAATCTCTTCTCCAATCTTGAGGGATGGTTTTTATTTGTTCAAAATTATATCTATTAGGAATCTCAATTTTCTCTGGTAACATCTCAAGTTCATTCAATTCTTTGGCAGTAATTTGGACATTTAGCCAGTCTTCATTGGATCGGAAATTATCTCTTGTGAGTATTGTACTGCTAATCATGTCCGATGAAATCACTTCACCATTTAGAAGTCTAAGGAAAATTTCAGATGCTTCAGCAAAAATTTGACCTCTCAGAGCTGGCCAAGATACTTCTTCTAGTTTATCCCTAGGCACTATTCCATATGGTCTTGCCATGAACTCAAATCTTCCAGCAGAGAATCCAATATGCAATCTACGTTTTTCATTTTCTTCCAAACCATGTATGGCAAGAAATGCTCCAACCCGTTCCGCAATTGCAATAGGTCCGCCTGATGCCAGGATTGATAAAACAGCACTTCCCACTTCCATTTGTTTTGTTCTGGAAAACATTTTTTGTGCTATTTGGAAGAAGTCTGTGCATAGTCCCACTTCACCTGGATAGTGTGGAACAACAGGTATTTTGTTTGTTTTTTGTATTTCAGTAGACAAATGTGCTTGAGCAACCCAACCTATTCCAAAACCTAGTTTATCTGCTAATTCAACTTGATCGAAGAAATTGGAAAACATTTCATTTTCTGTTGGTGTATATCCTGATGTATCAGGTGTTTGAGAAATTGAGAAAAATATATCAAATAACATTTCTTCACTCTCAAATTGATCGCATTCTTCCACCATCTACTGCTAAACTAATACCCCTGACTGCCCCACTGCTTGGTAGACAAAGCCAAGTTACAGCTGCTCCAGTTTCCAATGGGCTAATCAATCTCTGAATTGGTACAGAATTCATCCAGTTATCTTGTACAGATTTAACAGAATTACCAGTTCTATCTGAGATTGATTTAGCCAAAGAACCCAGTCTGTCAGTATCAGTAAATCCAGGGAGGATATTATTGATGGTAATGCAGGGGTCTAGTTCTCTGGACAGTGATTTAGCCCATGAGCCCATAGCTCCCCTCAATGTATTAGAAAGTCCGATATTATCTATGGGCTCCCTTACCGAAGTGGAAATAATATTCACAATTCTACCGTAACCTTCACTTTCCATGATAGGTACTAGAATTTGTGTGATTGTATGTGCAGCATGTAGATGCCTCTTGAAGGGGGCATCAAAATCATTGATGGTATTAGCCAATAAGGGTCCCCCTGGTGGACCACCAGCATTATTCACCAAAATATGGATCTTTTCTTTTTCAATTAATTCTTTAATTATATTTTTGACTGTTTCAATGTCCTCAAGGTCCAGTTTCAATTTCAAGTGCCCCTTCCCATGCATTTCGTCAATTAGACTATCGAGCTCGTCTTCAGATCTAGCACAGGCTATTACTTTCGCCCCTGATCTAGCTAGCATTAATGCTGTAGCTCTCCCAATACCTTTCGAGGCACCACAAACAAGAGCTGTTTTTCCATCTAATATTCCATCCGCATAAGGAAATTCATCATCTAATATTCTTTCCATTTCGTTCACCTAATCGACATAATGAGCGTAAGTTTCATCCTCTAATTTCTGGTATACTACTTGTAAAATTTCTTCGGGAGCATTCCTGAAAGTAGGAAACGGACTTTCTCCTTGTGGGCGTCGCATTTCATCCCACCTACCTTCATCATATGCAATCAATGCTTCCTTCATCAGAATTCCTGATAATACGAGAGTTTCATAGCACAAATCTTCGTATTTCATCCCTCTTTTCACTGGTACTTCTCTACGTAATAGTAATTGTCCAGTATCAATTCCATTATCACAAAAATGAGTGGAGGATCCGATTGGGATATCATGATACACGCTCCAGGCAGGAGATGCAGATCCCCTACATTCAGGTAAGAGTCCTGGATGACTATTAATCACACCATCCTTCGGGAAATCAAGTATTTCTCCACGTATAATTCTAGTACCGCCGAATACTATCAAATCTAATTCTAATTCCTTGATATGTGGCATCACTTGTTCAGAATTATGAATTGATACTTCAACATGTTCAACATTGATTCCGCTTAATGATAACTCATCAATTTGTGATTCAATGCTTTCTGCTATCTCATTTCCTTCAATTCTTTTTAGAAATTTCTCTCTCTCTTCATCAGCAATTTCAGAAACTTCCGAAATAATAATTTTAGGTATAAAATTCTCTGAAATTAATTGTTTTAGCATCTCTCGACCATATGGATGTTCCTTTAGAAGTAGGTACGCGAAGTCCGGCTTGGCCATATTTCTCATTAACCGCAGAGGTTTCTGATACCCGTTCTTTTCGGTCCGCTTGTTTCTAATTTATGCCAGTATTATTTCAAAAATCAAATAACCAATACCAATCCCTAAAAGAATGGAAATCATTACAGCCAAAAATAATAATCTTTTCATTTTGGTAATTATACCCTTTATTGGAAGTCCAAAACCATCATCTGATGCATTGATAATATCATAAATTAATTTTAATTGAGGAAGCATATTAATCTCTACTTATTCATGGAGTCACTCTATTTCTGTCTCTGGGGAATAGAACTACCTCACGAACATTTCCTGCTCCGGTTAGTACCATCAGTAGTCTTGCAACTCCCAAGCCCCAACCTGCATGTGGCGGTGCCCCATAACGGAAACCGTCCGTGTAAAATGTGAAATCCTCTGGATTCAGATCCATATCTCGGAGATTCTGCTCTAGAACATCTACTCTGTGCTCTCTTTGACCACCACTAGTCATTTCATCTCGACCGTAGTTTAAATCGAATCCTCTACTCAATTGTCCTCCTGAATTACTTTTCTCATCTTTGTTGTGATATATGTAGAAAGGTTTCATTGACATAGGCCATCTAGGTAGGAAGTGGAATCCTGGATATTTAGCTGCGATAATATCACAGTGGTGACTTTCTATATCATCTCCCCATGAAATTTCTCCCCCTCCTTTCTGTACAATTTCTATTGCTTCAGAATAAGGAATTCTCGGAAATGGTAATTCAGGAACCTGAACAGTAATCTCTTCTTCACCTTGACTGACCTTGTATTCATTGATAGTGTCAATTAAATTTTGATCATTTTGTGATACAGAAAGCCAGATGTGATGAATCATTCTTTCTTGAACTCCCATTACATCTTCATCATTCATCCAAGCGCCTTCGATATCAAAAGAAATAAATTCATTCAAATGCCTGTAAGTATCATGTTTTTCTGCTCTAAATGCTGGTCCAATTTCAAAAACTCGTTCTAAACCACCGAGTACAGCTAATTGTTTGTAAAGTTGAGGTGATTGACTGAGGAAGGCAGGTGTGTCAAAATACATCATTGGGAATAGGTTAGTCCCACCTTCTGATGCACTGGCTATAATTTTAGGGCTATTCATTTCCATGAAACCTTCCTTTATCAGGTGTTCTCGACCGTACTGCAAAACTTTACTCCTTAATTGAAACATCGCATTAACATGAGCTCTCCTTAGATCTAAATGCCTATTATCGAGCCTAACATCTAATCCAATCTTTACATCGTCGATAATTCCTACAGGTAACGGGGTAGCTGCTTCCGCTAAAATCTCCCCAGATGTCACATTTACTTCATATTCAGGCGGAGGTAGAGGTTCTCCTTCTGCCACTTTCGGAGGTCTCTTCTGTGCAACTAAGCCATTAACTTGAATTGTTGACTCTCTAGTAGAAGATTGAATCGAGTCGAAAACTTCAGGGTCCATATTATCCTTCTTCAAGAATGCCTGAATATGGCCGGTACCATCTCTTAACATTAGGAAACAAATAGCACCTCTTCCGCGTATTGTTTCTGCATAACCTGCAATACTAACTTCTTTTCCTACTAAAGATTCACCTTCGCTTACAATTTGCCCTATTGTATGTGTTCGATAAGATGTAGGTGTCCACTGGCTACTGTCTCTCATGGTTTGGCGGATGAATACTTGGTTATGAATCAAATCTATTCTTCTTCCTGAGATGCTAATTTTGTTGCAATCAACAAAAATGCTGTGTGCCCCATTGGTTGATTGCCCGGCCTAACTCCTCCTTTGCTTGCTTTACTCCATTTTCTTTCAATAATTTCTCCAGCCCATTCAATAGACAAATTTTCTTCTTCACAGGTATTCCAAGACTTCTCCAATTGGGATGAAGTAGGGCAATAACATGCAACTCTTCCCCCAACTCTCAAGCAAGAAGAGACGGATTTAAGAACATTCCAAGGTTCTGCCATATCGATAATTGCTGCATCAACTTTGGAACAAATTACCTCCACTTTTTCAGTTATATCTGACATATCATCAATAATTAGATGCCAATTAGGAAACTCGGGAAGTATTTCTCTCAATCTTTCCATATTTTGTTTACCAACTGTTGCATGTTCTTCACGTATTTCCACAGAAATTAGAGTTCCGCTGTTTCCTAATACATTGGCTAGATTCATCGCTAGACCAGCGGATCCATGACCTCCTTCTATAACTCGACTTCCAACTCCGATACCTAACCAAGAAATCAAGAAACCTGAATCTTTGATTCCGATAGTTTGTGCCCTTCTAACCATGTTTCGTCGTGCTTCAGGAAGACTTGCATTAACGATAGTCAGTGATTTTTGTCCAACTTGAATTCTTTCTCCTATTGAGTGTCCTTCTAATAGCTGTTTAGAGTCAAATCTTCCAAGACCTTTTACTTTTACTTCGCCTGATTTTTTTTGTAGTAAGTAAGCCCTTCCATCATCTTCTCTGAGAGCCACCCAATCTAAGTCGTTAATCTCAGTCATCAATCCAACGAAGCGGTTCAATGATATCAAGTCATTTGATTGTGAAGTAGAGTTTCTAGCCCATTTTTCCACTTATATTCAAATCATCTAACCACTAGTATTATACCGAGTAGTATTGACGTTCAGGTGATGTTGAAGAGCAGTCTATCAAGTACTATTTTGGCTGTTTCAATGATATCTTTGATGTTTTTAATGACATTAGCCGGTCTATTTGATTATGATGGACACGAGTCTTCAGAGTATAAAGAGCTTGAAAAAGAAGAATTACCACTATTCGCACCCAGTCCAGGACATTCAGTATTTGGAGAATATGTAGGTGCTCACTGGTGTGGTCCTTGTCAGAGTAGTGCTTCTCCTTCATTACATAATCTGAAAACATCCAATCCTGATGATTTTACTTATGTTTCTTTTTTCCAAGGATCAGGGACAGGATGGCCTTCTGATTCAATTGGAAGTGACGGTTCCAGAAGAAATCATGTAATGGGTTCATCGAGTGGATATCCAACTTTTTCTTTTGCAGATGAACAAGCAGGGTCTTGTTACAAAGTAGGTGCTGGAGGGACAAATTACTACGATAATGACTTCAGTGCAGGAGGCTGTATGGCAATTAATTCTGCGGATTTTTCTATGGAATTAGGGACATCCCTCTCGTCTTCAGGTGATATGGTGACTACTGATTTATCAATAACATACCTTGGATCAATTCCATCGGTTCCTGTTTATGTTTATGCTGCAGTCACCGAGCAATCCGGAGCTGAGAATTACAATAATGGTTACAAGCCACATAATGTGTTTAGGTCTTGGCTTTTGAACAGTAATGAGGATGGATTTGAACAAGTTGTTTTGTCTCCAAACACTCCTGTCGAATTATCTTGGGATGAACCATTGAATACAGTAAGAGCGTCAGGGGGTAACACACAATTCGAAAATTTTTGGCCAGTTATTGCTCTGATGGATGGTCCTCATACTACCTACAATAATTTCTATGCCGCTGTTGATTTGGACATGGCCCCACTCGTTGATATTGGTATTTCAGACGCCATTATTCGAGGCAATCCTGGATTTGTTCAGGGGGATATAATTGAACTCGAAACCACCATCATTAACAATGGTGTAGAATCATATTCAGATGGTGGGGAATTCAGTATATATTATCTCGATGGTGCAGACGAGCAACTAATTTCTAGTACTTCAATTAACAATAATATAGCACCAGGAGCAACTCAGACATTTGTCACTAACTTTGATACTTCTTCAATAGAAATGTCGCCATCTGGAGCATCAATTTTCAGAGCGAGACTTTCAGATTTAGATGGCGATAGGAATCCAAGTAATAATATTCAAGATATAGCTGGATTTCATGATTTACCGCCTACGCCAATTACTCCTACGCCAGTAACTTCTCCTAACGTAAATAGAGGTAGTACTATTCAGTTTGAAGTTACTGCAATTGCAAATGATTTAGTTGATTCAATTGAAACAATGTCTCCTACTCTTCAGTATTCTGAATCTAATATGGATTCATGGGATGATACTTGGATTGATGGCCCTGAAATAATTGGAAATGGCGGAAATGCTAGATATGTATTTTCAATAAATACTGAATTAACATCAGAAATCGGTGATTATGACATCAGAGTAATGTGGACTGATGCTGGAGGACAAAACAGCGATTGGCTGATTTCAGAGGACGCTTTTGCTTTACAAAATTCTTTACCTACAATTTATTCTAGCAGCGATAATCAATACTCTGGGATGCCTACAGTGAGGGTTGATATCGAAGAGAGAGTATCAATAATAGGTCTAATTAACGATGTAGAAACTCCTTTACAGCTTCTGGAAATTTCGAGTAACAGTGATGCATTTTTATCATGGGATTCAATGAATTTGGAGTTCTCAGTTAAATTTACTCAAGTTTACAGAGATAGTCATGGTAATGCATTACCACAAGGAATTCAAGTTACAGTAGATGATGGAGATGACGTAAACTCCGGTCTCATCTTGTTCAATGTAATAGAAAATGGTGCACCACGATGGGCCCCAATCAATACTCAATCATTCGATGAAGGAGGTTATGGGAGCATTACATTAACAAATTACTTATCTGATACTAATGATGCCGGAAATCCGGCTCCAGTATCTGATCTTTCATTGTCAATAATTGATATTTCAGATCAAAATCTAGTTGAGGCGAACTTGAATGGTCATTCTCTTTCAGTCATTTCCTTGAATGAGGACGATTATGGCATAGTTTACATTACAATTAGAGCTAGTGATGGAACTAAGTTCTCCGATACTGTGGTTACATTCCATATCCATAATGTAAATGATGCTCCAAGAATTAATCTAACTGATATTGAAGAAATAAATATTCAAACTGGCGATACATATGTGTTGAATTTATTTGAAAGAATCTCAGATGTTGATAATTCTGATGATGAAATTTGGGTAGTAGTAGAGAATGGAGTCCCTGGGGCGGCTCAGTGGAATCCGATATCAGGTGATTTACACATGACATGGCAAGAACCTGGCCAACAAGTTGTAAATATCACAGCTGAAGATAGGCATGGAAATTTCTCATCGTCAACAATTAATGTAAATGTGGTAGACGATTTACCCTTGATTTGGAAATATGGTTCCAATGGAGATTTCACAATTTCTATTGATACAACAGATTATTTCACTAATCCATCCGTACTAATTACTAATGTGGGTGATTTAGAATTATCTGAGATT
>CERW01029801.1_pt1 | contig 14682 bp, 12 predicted proteins | sample 530751 | NCBI WGS metagenome assembly CERW01 (sample SAMEA2620929, study PRJEB7988) | marine metagenome | biome: marine biome (ENVO:00000447); feature: surface water layer (ENVO:00002042); material: "saline water (ENVO:00002010), including plankton (ENVO:xxxxxxxx)" | depth 5 m | reverse complement strand
GCTTGTTCTTTAAATGACAGATCAGGCAGACATATACATGGTGCACATTATAAAGAAGCTACAAGCCCTGTTGAGTTACCTGAGCAAACTTTAACTTATAATGGTAAAATCGATAGACCAAGATTAAGCAAAAAAGCATTATCAAAATCTGATATAGAGTCTCTTGCAAGAGGATTTACTGATTGTACATCTGAGTTAAGATCTGAAGTAATTGGTGCATGGGATTTCCATGCTAATATCTCTAAAAATATAGCTTCTACGCACATTGTAGATAAAACCTCAAATCATTTAAACGGATTTATAATAAATTTACCATGTCGAGGAATGACAGGTTACAATTGGACTGCAGATGAAATGGTGTTTCATCACAAACCCGAGGAATATGGGGCTATACATTTTCATGATGATGATATTGATGATGCAAGATGGGATGTAGATTTCACTTACAAAGTCCCAGATTTAATAAGAAGTGGAGTTTATGCTGCTAGGTTAAGAATTAATGGTGAGGAGTCAGCAGAAACTGAGGATTTTATACCATTTGTAATCAAACCACCAAAAGGCAAAACAACTTCTGATCTTCTTTTTGTTTTACCAACAAATAGTTACATCGCTTACTCAAATGATAATTTAGGAACTAATTCTGTTGTAGCACAATTACTAGCCGGAAAAGTTCCTGTTTTAGGTGCATCTGATTTATATCTTAATGAACATAGAGAATATGGCTTATCAACTTATTCACAACACTCCGATGGAAGTGGTGTAGCAATTTCATCAAGATTAAGACCAATTCTTAATATGAGACCAAAATATAGACACTGGTTATCTCCTTCACTATGGCAATTGAATGCAGATCTTCATTTAACAGATTGGTTAGAAGAAAAGAATTTTGATTTTGATGTCGTTACTGACGAAGATTTACATCTAGAGGGTGTTGAACTGTTAAATCGTTATAAATGTGTTCTAACTGGATCACACCCAGAATACAGTTCTGAGAAAATGTTAGCTGCTTATGAACAATATCAATTGAACGGTGGAAGATGGATTTATTTAGGATCAGATGGATTTTACTGGATAAGCGAATATCACCCTGACAATCCAAATATAATTGAAGTTAGAAAAGGTGAGGCAGGCACAAGAGCTTGGACTGCAAACCCTGGAGAGTATAACAACGCATTTGATGGAAAGTATGGAGGGATGTGGAGAGCAAGAGGAAGAATACCTTCAAAAGTTTGTGGACTTACATTTACTGCATATGGATTTGATGTAAGTTCTTATTACAAAAGATGTCCTGATAGCAAAAGACCAGAATGTTCATGGATATTTGATGGAGTTGGTGAAGATGAGGTAATTGGAGATTTTGGTTTAGTTGGTGGGGGTGCAGCTGGTTTAGAGCTCGACAGATATGATTTAGAATTTGGGACACCTCACAATGCTTATTTATTAGCAAGGTCTGAAAATCATACTAATCTTATGATGCAGGTAAACGAGGAAATTCACTTTACTGTAAGAGGATATTATGGGGGTGGAACAGAAAACCCGATGGTAAGAGCAGATATGATTTATTATAAAACTCCAAATGATGGAGCGCTTTTTGCTCCAGGCTCGTTGTCATTTTGTGGAAGTTTATCTTACAATAACTACAACAATAACGTTTCAAAAATTCTTGAAAACGCAATTAGAGGATTTTTAAAAGAAGGTCCTTTACCATAATGAGCAATCATCAATTTACTAGGCCAGAAGGAACTGGGGGAAAAAGTATCTTAGGATCTGATGATAAAACACCATTAAATCAGTTAGAGAAGGAAGCTTTAGGTGATTTGGATCAAGATAAATTAAATGAATTAGCAAAATGCTTATTTACACTAAATAATAGAAGATACGGACCAATACCAGGAGCTTATATGGTTATGTGCACAAATCCTGGTAAAGAGTGGTGTGTCGCTCAACTAAATGCAGATCGAGCTAAGCCATTTATTATTTTTGAGGATAAAAAATATTCATCAATAAAAGAGGCCCAGCAAGAAGCAGAGAGAATTAAAAAAGAAAAAGGTGAAACAGCACCAAGACGCTGCACTTGATCAATAGAAGGGATCTAAGTTATGGCAAACTCTAAAGTCCTTGTTAAAAATGATAAAGTCATTGTGACAGAATGGTCTTTTGATATAGGTGATAGTACCGGTCATCATATACATCAATATAATTATGTTGTGGTTCCAATGTTGGATGGTGAGCTTAAAATAATTGATAAAAACAATAATGAAACAATATCAAAATTAACAAAAGGTGTTGCTTATTACCGAGACAAAGGAGTAGAGCACAACGTATTTAATAACAATAATTTTCCGTATTCTTTTATAGAAGTTGAAATGGTAGATTAAAATGTCAGAAAAGTCTGTTTGGTTATTTTTATTTATTTTACTTTATGCAGCATTTTGTTTTTTTTGGGGAGTAAGAGGATCAAAGTTTAATTCAGAGAATCCTCAAAAATATTATTTAGCTGACAAAAATGTTTCCTCGTGGGTATTTTTCTTTGCTGCAACAGCTGCAACATTTGCTGGTTTAACTATAATTTCTCAAACAAGTTTAATATACAACGATGGATTTCAATATGTTGGAACGGCATTTATAGCGATTACAGTTCCACTTGGTAGTATCTTTTTCTTTAAAAGACAATGGATGTTAAGTAGGAAGTTTGGCTACATAACACCTGGTGAAATGTATTATGACTATTATAAAAGTGATACCTTAAGAATAATTACAGTTCTTGTAACTTTTTTTGTAGCAATACCTTTGTTAGCAGTTTTTTTTGGAGCAACAGGTTTTTTGGTAAACATTTTGTCTGATGGATACATTTCACGAGATCTTGGGATGTGGGTTATTTCAACAATTGTATTATTTTATGTTACAAGAGGAGGTTTTAAATCTGTTGTTAGTGTAGGCGTGGTACAATCTTGGTTATACTTTTTAACCGTTATTATACTCGGTCTTATTATTTATTTTTTTGTAGGAAATTTTGAAACTTTTGGAAGAGCATTATCTAAAATTGCAACTACACCTATAAGCAATTGGGGTAATACTCAAGGATATGGAGGAGGAGATTTCAATGGATATTTTGCATTACCTGGTGTTATTCAATGGGTAGCAGGCCTAGGAAAAAATCCTGCAGTTGGAGGACCATGGACTGCTATGATGATATTTACTTTTGCTATTTCTTTTATGGGAGTAGTCTTATCTCCATCTTTCTCAATGTGGAGCTATACCGCAAAACATCCAAAAGTATTCTCTTATTATCAAATTTGGGGTTCAGCGGTAGTAGTTGGCATTTTATTGTTTGTATTTGCTACTTATCAGGGTGTAGGCGCTAGTTTGTTGGGAGCAAATTCTGAGATAAATAGTAGTGGTTTATCAATAAACAAAATACTCCCAGAAGTATCATCAGAAGATCATTCACTGCTAATTTATCAAATTATAAATTTAATGGATAACAGTGCTTTATGGGTAACTGGATTGTTAGCCGTAGGGGTAATTGCAGCAATTCAGTCTACTGCAGCGGCTTTTTTAATTACATCAGGAGGCATTATTACCAGAGATCTTTATAAAACTTATGTTAATAAAAATATTTCCTGGGAAAATGAATTAGTAGCAGTTCGAATAATTACAATGTTAATATTTTTAGCTGCACTTTATCTTGCAACATTTGCAAAACCTGCCATGGTAATTTTTAGTGGTATATCAATATCAATAGCTTTTCAGTTTTTAATCGTTCTTTTAGGTTTAATTTGGTTTCCGTGGATAACCAGAGGGGCTGCAATATCTGGAATTATCATAGGAATTATTATTGTAATTTTAACAGAGACTATCGGACAACAAATTTCAGGTAATAGATTACCATGGGGAAGATGGCCATTAACAATTCATTCTGGTGTTTGGGGATTGTTATTTAATGTATTTATATGCTTTTCTGTTTCAGCTTTTTCTTCACTAACAAAAATAGATTCAGATAGAAATCATAGACAAAAATATCATGACTTCTTAAATGATCACATGGGTCTTCATCCAAGTAGAACTAAACTTAGATCATTTGCTTATGTAATTGCTTTGATATGGTTATTTTTTGGTGCAGGTCCTGGACAAGTTCTTGGAAATAGTTTTTTTGGTGAACCAAGTGCAGGATATGAAGAATGGATTTTAAAAATACCTTCTTTATGGGGATATCAATTAATCTGGTGGTTTTTTGGTATAGGTTTAATTTGGTTCTTGGCTAGTAAAATGGATCTATCAACTTTACCTAACAAACCTATACAAGCAAACGATTTATATAAGAGTCCAGATGAAATATCAGGAGAAGTTAATTATATTGATAAACTAGGAACAGGCTACGGTTGGATTTTAATACTAATTGGTATGGCTATTTTTGCAATAATCTTTTACGTATATTTTGTTTAGGTGATTATGAATTTAAATAATTTTACATTTAATACAACATCAGGAATTAGATTTGGTAATGGTACGTCTAAAAGTTGTGTTTCAGAAATATCTCAAAAACTTGGACCAAATATTTTATTTATTACAGACAAAGATTTAATGTCATTAAAATTAACAGAACCTACTTTAATTGAATTAAACAAATTATCCTCAAAAGTAGAAGTTTTCCAAGATGTTGAGGCTGATCCTTCACTAAAAACACTAATGAATGCGATAGAGATTGGGAAGAAAAATAAAATTACAGGAGTTATTGGTTTTGGAGGCGGGTCATCAATGGATGTTGCTAAGCTAACTTCACTAATCCTAGGTTCAAACGAAAATATTGAAGAGGCATGGGGTGTTTCTAACGCTAAAGGTCCAAGATTACCTTTAATATTAGTTCCAACCACAGCAGGAACAGGTTCGGAAGTGACTCCTATATCTATAATTACTGTAGGAGAGGAGGAAAAAAAAGGTGTATCTTCTCCAATTATTCTTCCAGATATAGCTATTTTGGATCCAGAATTAACCGTTGGTTTACCAGCTCATACTACTGCAGCAACAGGTATTGATGCAATGGTTCATGCAATAGAGGGTTATGCCTCTGCAAATAAAAATAACAATCCAATATCGAAAATGATTGCTGTAGAGGCACTGAAGCTTTTAGGAGGTTCAATTGAAAAAGCTGTCTTTGAAGGCTCAAATATTGAGGCAAGAGGCAATATGTTATTAGGTGCAATGTTAGCAGGAAAATCTTTTGCTAATTCTCCAGTTGCTGCTGTTCATGCTCTAGCATATCCTATTGGAGGAACATTTCATGTATCCCATGGTCTTTCAAACTCTCTAGTACTTCCATATGTTTTAAGATTTAATAGTGTAGATAATAAAGCTACAAAAGACTATTCAGAGTTAGCTCCGTTTCTTTTTCCAGATATCGATATGAGTAAGGGAAGCCAAGCTATTTGCAAGGAATTTATAGATAGGCTTGAAAATTTATCAAAAAAACTTGGTCTTCCACAAAAATTAAGGGAGGTCAATATTCCCAAGGAAGCATGTAAAAAAATGGCTTCAGATGCAATGAAACAAACCCGTTTATTAGTAAATAATCCAAGAGAGGTGACAGAAAATGACGCTCTTAACATTTATGAGGCTGCCTGGTAGAATTAATTATGGAAAATAATAAAGAAGATATTTTTGAAAATACAACAAAGTTTAATTCTGGAATTAAACTTTATATGTTCCAAACAGGATCTATAAAAACAAAATTAAAGTTCATTAAAATGAATCATAGTGAGGAACCTTATGAAATTCCAGTTCCATGGTTTTTAATAAAGCATCCTCAAGGAGATGTAATTATTGATGGCGGAATGCCAATTGAAGCAGCACTCGATAAGCATAAACATTGGGGAGATGTAGTAGATGCTTACGATCCAGTTATGAAAGTTTCTGAATGGTGTAAAGAGGTAGTTAAAACTGTAAATACAAACCCCGAGGATGTTAAATATGTTATACAAACTCATTTACATTTAGATCATTCAGGGGCGATTGGACATTTCCCAAACGCTACCCATATAACTCAAAGAATAGAATATGATTATGCCTTTAACCCTGACTGGTTTTCTCAACCCGCATATATAAGAGCAGATTTTGACAAACCAAATATAAGATGGAAATTTTTACAAGGCAAAAAAACAGATTTTTATGATGTCTATGGTGACGGAGTTATTAAAATAATATTTACTCCTGGCCATACTCCAGGTCATCAATCTGTTCTAGTAAATCTTCCAAAAACTGGATACATGCTGTTTACTGGAGATGCTTGTTACACAGGAGATCATTGGTGTGATAAATGCTTGCCAGGTCTTGTAGCATCTGCTTCTGACGCTGCTGACTCTGTTAAAAAATTAAGAAAGGTCGCAAAAGATCATAATGCTAAAGTAGTTTGGGGTCATGACCCTGTTACTTGGTTAGATTGGAAAAAAGCTCCAATGTTTTATTACGATTAATTAAACGCTCTCTTTTGGAATTGTATTTTTCATAAAATCTTTTTGGTTAAAAATTTTCAACCATTTATCCAAAATTACGCAATCTTTAGTCCATTTGTCAGTGAATCTAAATTTTGTATATTCTAGAGCACAAGCAACCGCTATTTGATCCATTGATAAATCATCGATTGCGTGCCTTTTCCATTGGTTTTCAAGCCATTTTATTGTTCTAAAAATTCTAATTTCTTGCTTATCAATGAAAGATTTACTTTGTTCATTTGAAGGTCTAATTATTTCCATTCTTCTTTCTAGACCTGCTTCCATTAAACCATTTGCTAAAGAAATAATGGTCATTATTTCCCAGTAATTTTTTTGGTCAAATAAAGTTTTTTTTTGAGATATTGAGTCAAAATATAAACAAATATTGTCACTATCAACGATTGTTTGATTTTCATTAATAACTAGAGTTGGAATTTTTCTTAAAGGGTTAAAAGTATCTAAAAATTCAGACTCTTGAACTTTTATAATTTTCTCCTCTATTGGGATATCATGAATTAGGGCAGCAATTTTTGTTTTTCTGCCAAATGGCGAGTTTGGGCCGTTATAGAGAATAAGCTTTTTCACTGATTTATAACTTACATATTAGAGAGAAAATATTTATTGTGATAAATGTTTTAATCTCTGTTTTAAGTTCCTCAAAATTAATTAATTTTGGGTTTTGGTTTGATAAGCTAATATCCAAAATTGTCTTAGTTTCTTTTTTTGACATTCCTGTTTCATTTGAAAGTTCAACAATTGTTTTTAAATACTGTGTAATAAATTTTTGATCTTGATTCATAATATTATTCAATAACTATTGCTACCATTCCAGGCTCAACTGCCTCCTGATCGTTATGAATATTAACCTGGACTACTTTGCCATCAACAGGTGAACTATGATGCACCTCAGTCTTCATAACCTCCATGATAAATAAATTATCATCTTTTTTAACTTCATCTCCTTCCTGAACTAACACTTTCCATATATTTCCAGGGACTGTTGTTTTAACTTCTGTAGTCATAATTTATGATTTAATTTAAAAATATTTTACCTTGATGTCTTTCATTCCTTTTTTTTCAATAATTTTTTCCCTAATTTTTTTATCTCTATTTATCTTATCAAAATCAACAATTTTTATTTTATCAACCTTAATATTAGATTTTTTATTTTCATTTAGAAAGTTTTGATCAGATTTAGCTATACTTTTTTCACTACAAATGAGAGTTTGCTCTAATCTCATCTCTTGAGCTTTCTCGAGTGGTATTTCTTTAAACTTTAACATGTCACCAGGTTTTGCTTGTCCTAATTTCCAAAAAGCAGCTGATGGAACTGTATATGGTACTATAAATCCTCCCATACTAGGTCCATCGTTAACTAAAATAATTGGAGTTTGACCAGCAATATTAATTGCACCAATAGGATATCCTTGGTCTATAATATTTGATGGTTCGGCTCCGTGTTCTAAACCTTTATTGGTTGCTTTTTCAGTGAATGTCCAATTGGGACCTTCTAATCTATATCCTGTTCTATCGCTTTTAGATTGTAGTTTCCAATTCGTATTTAAAAACATTTTATGACCATTATCATCTATCCAATCATCGTTTGGTCCTTTTACTACTTCTACTTCCCAAGTTTTATCTTTTGAAAATTTAGGAATAAATTCATTTTTAATTTTTCTTCCAATCTCTGATTTTGATTTATTAATTTTAATTTCTTGGCCATCCTGAATAGCTTTTCCGTCTATACCTCCGACTCCAGCTTTATGAAAAGTAGATCTTGATCCAAGCCAAGGCTTGCTATCGATACCTCCTGAAAAAGCAATATAGGATCTTGCTCCTATAGTCGCAAAACTCATTTCTAATATTTGGTCCTTTTCCACCTTAATACTTTCCCAAAGAGATATTGGTTTTCCATCAATCTTTGGATCCATATTTGCCCCAGTAATTGCGATAACTGCATCATTTTCAAATTTCAGGCTTGGACCCATAAACTGACATTCTAAAGCTGGTGCACCAGGATCATTTTGTACTAGAACGTTCGCAAGTCTAAATGACCAACTATCCATAGGACCTGATGGAGGAAAACCTTGATTTAAAGTTCCTATTCTTCCTGGATAATCTTGAACTGAAGTTTCTAAACCTTTTTTAATTACTTTGATCATTGTTAAAATCTCTTATTTGAATCTATCGTAGTTAACCATTTTTTATAATTCTTCACAGAAAATTTTTGATAATCAACAATATTGTAGTCATAAGACCCATCTTCAATTTTATTATATACATGATCAAACTCTTCATAACTTGTTGGAACAAATTTAACTCTATCGCCAGGTTGAAATAAACAAATATTATTTTCAAAAACTGGAAAACTTTTTTTTGTATCCCAAATAGGCACAGGAATTATTCCAAATATTTGATAACCACCGGGCAATCTATCGGGATATATACAAGTAGAAGCACCTCCCATTCCTACTGTGCCTTTAGGTGTCCATGTCCTTGGAGGATTATATTTAGGAACTGTTAATTTACATCGAGGGTCTAACGCCATCATAAATGGTAAGCCAGGCCAAAATCCAATTGCAGCAACCCAATATTCTGTTGATGAGTGAACTCTTACAAATTGTTCAGTGCTTTCTAATTCATTTAGTTCTGCAATAAGTTCTGGATCTGGCTTTTTTTTCGCAATTTTTTTGGAGTAATCTTCAATGCATTCTTGTGTCCATTTATCTAAGTAAACAGTTGGAAAAGAAAATACTCTACTATTTATTTCTATGTCATCAGTAGGCCCGAGAGACTCAATAAGGTTAAATAATTCTTTTTTTAATTCATGAAATTTAATTTCTTCAGGTTCGTAGTGAACTATCATAGACGCAAAGCATGGAGATGTTTCATACACACCTCTAATTTTATGGTCTTTTATCGCTTTAGCTAAATTTTGAGCTGTAAAATTAAGCTCTAAGTTCATTACATTTCCAAATTCTATTAGCATATATTTATCTCCAGCAGGCAAAAACTTTGGGGTATCATATATTTTTCCAGGAACATTATTGATCTTAGTTTTTGGAATTTCTTTAACTTCTTTTTTTGGAGAAACAATATTTTCAAACGCTTTTAGGTCTTTTTCAGAATAGTTTTGGCCATTTGATTTTTTTGGTGCTTTTGAAATAATATTTTCAAAGGCTTTAACATCTTTTTCAGTATAGTTTTTATTCTCTGATTTTTCTTTTTTAATTTCCTTTTTTTCTTGAGTTTTAATAGATTTAACTATTTCTTCTTTAATTTCTTTTTTATCCTCATATTTTGTAAAAATTGATAGGTTGTTTTCAATAAATTTTGTATTGAATTTAGCATCATTAAAAGAATTATTTTTTAAGACTTCAATTAAAAATTCTTTATTTGTTTTTATTCCCTCAATTTGCATACTTTGAAGAAAATCAGTCATTTTTCTAATAACGTCTGTTCTAGAATTTCCTTTACAAATAATTTTTGCTATCATCGGATCATAGTAAAAAGAAATTTCATCTCCTTCACCTACACCAATATCAATTCTTATATCTTTAGAAACTTCAGGAAATCGTAATTTAGAAATTTTTCCAGGTGAAGGTAAAAAGTTTTTTTTGGGATCTTCGGCATAAAGTCTACATTCCATTGTATTCCCATTTTTAGAAATTTTAGATTGTGAAACTTGGTTAGAATCAAGATTTAAAGCGTATTTTAACTGTAATTCTACCAGATCAATACCAGTTATTTCCTCTGTTACCGGGTGTTCAACTTGAATTCTAGTATTCATTTCAAGAAAATAAAATTTTTTTTGATCAATATCGTAAATAAATTCAATTGTACCAGCTCCCTCATATTTTTGGTCTGATGCAAATTTTACAGACATTTGTGCCATTTCATTAATAATAGATTGATCAACTTTTGGCGCTGGGCTCTCTTCAATTATTTTTTGAAATCTTCTTTGAATTGAACAATCTCGTTCATAGAAATGAACCGAATTTCTTTCTCCATAACCAAATATTTGAATTTCTATGTGTCTTGAATTTCTTATAAATTTTTCAAGGAAGATATCACTATTACCAAAAGCTTTTTTGGCTAAATTTTTTGTTTTATCAACTGCAGTTTTAAGTTCATTGAAGTTGTTGACAATCTGCATACCAATACCACCACCGCCAGCACTTGCTTTTATTAATATTGGATAACCTATTTCCATACATTTTTTTTCTAAATCACTTGATTCTATTTCGTCATTTTTAAGACCAGGGCAAATCGGTAGATTACTTTTTATCGCAAGTTCTCTTGCAATATCCTTATTACCCATTGATGTTATATTGTTTGGCTTTGGTCCTATCCATGTAATTCCAGAGTCCATAACGCTTTGAGCAAATTCTGCATTTTCAGATAAAAAACCATAACCTGGATGAATTGCATCAGCTTTTGAACTTAGCGCTGCATTAATTATTTTTCTTGTTGATAAATAACTTTCTTGGGCTTTCGACTCTCCAATATGAACAGCTTCATCTGCTATTCGCACATGTTTACTTTTTTTATCTGCATCTGAGTATACTGCTATTGTATGCAAATTTAGCTTTTTACAACTTTCAATTATTCTACAAGCTATTTCTCCTCTATTCGCAATTAATATTTTCTTCATTGATTTTTAATTGCATTTTTAAGCTTTGTAATTATTTCAACAGCATTTGGAGTATCAGAATGTACACAAATAATATCACATCCTACATCAATATCTGTACCTGACGTAGTTGTAACTTTTTTTTCCCTTATAGCTTTTAAAGTTCTTTCAGCCGCAAGATCACTATCATAAAGAGAGTTTTTTCCTTTTGCTAATACCAATTTACCAGTTTCATCGTAGTCAAGATCAGCATAAAATTCTGCAATAAAATTTAATCCTCTTTCATGTTTATAAACCTTTTCGTGAACAGTGTTTGCCATTCCAAATATACCTACATTAAAAGGTGCAACGGCATCAGCAATTGCTCTTGCTATCTCTTCATCTTTAGATGCCATAACATATAAAGCACCATGAGGTTTTATATGATTTAGAGGCATTTCCATCTCATCTAAGAAAGCTTTTAAGGCTCCTACCTGATACATAATATTATTTTTTAATTCTAGCTTTGACATTTTCATTTCTCGTCTTCCAAAACCTTGCAAGTCTGGAAATGAAGGGTGGGCACCAACCTTAACATTATTTTTTTTTGCAAGCTCAACAGTTTTTCTCATATGATTTGGGTCAGATGCATGAAAACCACATGCTACATTCGCAACATCGATAAGAGGCATTATTTCGTCATCATTACCAGCTTGATAAATTCCAAAACTTTCGCCCATATCACAGTTTAGTTTTGTCATAATTACTCTCCTTTAAATTTGACTTCTAATGTGTGGCGATCTTGCATAAAGAGCCACCATTGGAATAATTAATAGACCAAGAATAAATTGCTGCGCTTCCCAGCTTAAACCCCAACCTATTAAAACTGTTGTTATAATTTGTAAAATCAACACACCTATAACGCTTAATCCATAACCACCATATCCACCTAGAAGGGACGTTCCTCCAATTACAACTGCTGCTAATGTTGTAAATAAATATATATCTCCAGCTCCTACAAAGCCTCCACCACTCCAACCTAAAAGAAGTGCACCAGTTAACGCAGCAAAAAAACCACTAATAACATACGCACCAATCCAATAACCTTTTTCAGAAATTGAAAGTCTAGAAGATGATAATCGACTACCACCTAATGCATACAAGTGCCTTCCCCATTTTGTTAACCTCAAACCAATTATAATTAAGATACTTGCTACTATCCAAATAATAATTACTGGTGGAATTGGAAGGCCTATAGTTTTACCATTCATTGAAGCCAAGTTCGTCATCCATGGTGGGACAACTCCAAATACAGTACCTGCAGAAAATGTACCTAACGCAACTAATATTTGCACTCCACCTTTAACAAAAAATCCAACTCCTAAAGTTAAAATTAATGCCTGTCCCTGAAGTCTAAAACTTAATATTCCATTAACCAGTCCTATCAATGCTCCTAGTAACAGCACAGCTAAACAAGCAAGCCATGGCGGAACACCTTTAGATATTAGAGACATTAGAGCAACGTTTACTGACCCAATTACAAATGGTATTGATAAATCCAATCCCCCAAGAAGAGCCACAAAAGTTTGACCAACGGTTGCTAACCCTAAAAAAGCAGCAAACACCAGCATTGACTTCATGTTAAGTAATGTAAGAAATCCTGGAATTGTCAGTGATCCAATTATAAATAAACCAATTAATACTGATATCCCAATAAATACACTTTTAGTCCCTTTGATATACCTGCTTATAACCCCCATGAAGATTACAAAACCTAAAAATATTAAAAAAGAAACTAAGGTTCTTCCTGAGAAAAAACCATCAGCGATAAAAGATACGAAAATAAAAATAAGTATAATCCCTAGAAACGCAACAGTTTTCCATTTATGTTCTTTTATATTTTTAAAGAAGAAATTTTCTTCGTTTTCATCTTCTACAGGCTTTTCATCTTTTGGAAATTTAGTAAAAATATTTTGTTTTAATTCTTCATTTATCCATCGTACTGAAAAGTGGTACCATCCCCAAAGTATAAGACCAGTGACCGCTAATGAGAAGGTTACTATATTCATCCAGTCAGCACCATCGTACCAACCTAAAACAGCGGTACCAATTCCACAAAGTATTGCAAAAATTAAACCCAATCCTTTAAAAAATAAAAAAGCGGAACGTTTCATATTACTTTACCTCATCCCATTGACTTAATTGTTTATCACGAGCAATTTTCTCTCTGTATATTGACATAAATTGCCAAACGAGAGGTGTTAAAGGTATTCCAATAATAAATACAGCTAATATTTTATAAAAAGAATAACCTATTGAGTAAAATATTGCTGACCAAAGAGCAGCAGCAATAATTACTATATACATGTAAGGAGCAAAACGTTTGTAACTTCCCTTGTGCCCCATATTTAGAAATAAAAAATATTGAACTAAGAATACTGCTAAAATACTAAATGCTAACTGTGAATATCCAGAATTAACAGTCTCGTAGAAAAATCTTTTCGTTGCTTCATATTTTACTTGAGACAAGTCTCCTATAGATAATTCAGAAATTATTTTTGGCTGATAAAGAGATGGATCATCTGGAATAAATGTATTACCCCCAACAAAATATGTTGCTATAATTGCTAATACACCAAATCCAAATATATAGACATTTGTTAAGTTTTTAATTCTAGAATGAGCAAATGGTGCGGTTATAACAAATAGCAGCAATACAACAAGTATTACACCATATCCCTGTATTCCAAAAAAGCTACTTTCTGTGCTTTCAATTAAATTGTTATAGGAAATTCCTTTAAGGACAATTAGAGAGAGAGCAGCAAGGAAGAATAGCATCGCTGTAGATTTAGTTCTAGCACTAAACTGAGGAAGCATCGCGACAACAATTAGCGAAGCTAATAGCACAACTCCAGCAAAATAAATTATACTATATGTAGTTCCTGAAATTATTGCTCCGTCTGAAATATTTGAAAGATAATTTAATTTTTCCAAGCTAAAATATTGTGGAGAAGAAGTCTCAATACTACTAACCTGATTTGACTGGATAGATATTCTTTCTGTGTCCGTTAGAAGGTCTTTTTCTTTATCTTCTGGATCAAAAATTAATCCAGCAGCAAGAATAACCACAACTATTGCAAATGTTATAGTTGACGGACTCCTGTGAACCGTTAATAAATACAGTAGTAAAGCAACACCTGCGATACCTATAATTATGTAAAATACAATGGTTCCTGGTGTTTCAGTAAGTTGCACAACTCCATGACCAGCAAGAGAACCTCCTTTGGCAGTTCCCGTTCCTGTCGTTGAACCACCTTCATCTTCTACTATAATATTTCCAGTCGCATCAATTTTTCTAACCTTTTTTCCTCTTGTATCTTTAACTTCAACTTCTTTTTTTACTTCTTGTTCAATGACAATTGGTTGATCGTAAACTTGGTGAATGATAACAAAAGATCCTGCAAATGCCATTAATATAAAGAACACCATTACTGACAATCCTTTTGTTATTCTTGTTACATAAGGAAGTATTAGACTTACTAACAAAGCTATTACTAGCACTGCTCCGTAAGATAAATCAGA
>CERW01123122.1_pt1 | contig 14911 bp, 9 predicted proteins | sample 530751 | NCBI WGS metagenome assembly CERW01 (sample SAMEA2620929, study PRJEB7988) | marine metagenome | biome: marine biome (ENVO:00000447); feature: surface water layer (ENVO:00002042); material: "saline water (ENVO:00002010), including plankton (ENVO:xxxxxxxx)" | depth 5 m | reverse complement strand
CCCAATGCTCCAAAAATTAGCAAATATGCATATGGGTTAGATTACCATTATGTCATCAAAGATAAATTGAATCAACTTTTAGAATTTATAAAAGAGGAAATTGGAGATGTACACGGCCGTGCATTTGTTGATTCTGCACCCATTATGGAAAAGGCGTGGGCTAAAAAATCGGGCTTGGGGTGGATTGGTAAAAACAGTAATTTAATCACACAAAAAGTGGGATCTTTTTATTTTATTTCCGAACTCATTGTCGATTTAGACTTAGAAGTAGATCATGCTGTAACAGACCACTGTGGCAGCTGTACAGCTTGCATTGATGCCTGCCCCACAGAAGCCATTACAGAGCCTTTTCAAGTAGATGGCAGTAAATGCATTTCATATTTTACCATTGAGTTAAAAGATAATATTCCAAACGAAATGAAAGGAAAATTCGACCATTGGGCGTTTGGCTGTGATGTATGTCAAGACGTATGCCCTTGGAACCGTTTCTCAAAACAACACAGCGAGCCGCTGTTCAATCCAAAGCCAGAATTGCTTTCTATGACAAAAAACGATTGGGAAGAAATCACTCAAGAAACCTTTAATAAGGTATTTAAAAAATCTGCTGTAAAGAGAACCAAATACAGTGGTTTAAAGCGAAATATTAAATTTTTAAAAGAATAATCCCAATCACGCGTGTCAAATATAACCCTAACTTTGTATCTTTAATAATTAAAATTTATTATGTCAAAACGCACTAGACACGAACTTGAGGCTCTTGCTTACCATGCCAAGCCAAATCCAGGGAAAATACAAGTCGTACCCACTAAAAAATACGCTACTCAGCGTGATTTGTCTTTGGCTTATTCACCAGGCGTAGCGGCGCCTTGTCTGGAAATTCAAAAAAATCCTTCAGAAGCCTATAAATATACCTCCAAAGGTAATTTGGTGGCTGTTATTTCCAATGGAACAGCGGTTTTAGGATTGGGGAATATTGGTCCTGAGGCTTCAAAGCCTGTTATGGAAGGTAAAGGACTTTTATTTAAAATTTTTGCAGATATTGACGTATTTGATATTGAGGTTGACACTGAAAATGTTGATGAATTTATTGCAACGGTTAAAAATATAGCTCCCACATTTGGAGGCATTAATTTAGAAGATATCAAAGCCCCTGAAGCTTTTGAAATTGAGAAACGGCTCAAAGCAGAATTAAATATCCCAGTGATGCATGATGATCAACATGGGACGGCCATTATTTCTGCTGCTGCGCTTCTCAATGCGCTTGAATTGGCGCAAAAGAAAATTGATAATGTGAAAATTGTGGTCAGTGGGGCTGGAGCTGCTGCCATTTCTTGCACAAGGCTTTACAGGTCATTTGGTGCCAAACGCGAAAACATTGTGATGTTAGACAGTAAAGGTGTAATTCGTCAAGATCGAGAAAATTTAAGCACTCAAAAGGCTGAATTTGCCACTTCTAAAGACGTAAATTCTTTGGAAGATGCAATGGTGGGCGCCGATGTTTTTATAGGTCTTTCTATAGCAGATTTGGTCACACCAAAAATGCTGAAAACCATGGCCGATAAACCCATTGTCTTTGCCATGGCCAATCCAGATCCAGAAATCAAGTATAATTTAGCTGTAAAAACGCGCGATGATATCATCATGGCGACTGGGCGAAGCGATACACCAAACCAAGTTAACAATGTATTGGGTTTTCCTTTTATATTTAGGGGCGCTTTGGATGTGCGCGCTACAACCATTAACGAAGCCATGAAAAAGGCGGCCGTTATTGCTCTTGCGGATTTAGCTAAGGAACCTGTTCCAGAACAAGTTAACATTGCCTATGGAGAAATGCGCCTTGCTTTTGGCAGTGATTATATCATTCCCAAGCCTTTCGATCCCCGCTTAATTGCAAAAATTCCGCCAGCGGTTGCCAAGGCAGCTATGGATAGCGGTGTGGCTCAGTCACCTATTTTAGATTGGGATAAATACGAAGGGAGATTGTTAGACCGCATGAATGTAGATAATAAAATTGTACGTTTGTTGTTTGATCGTGCCAAAACAAAACCTAAGCGGGTGGTGTTTGCTGAAGCTGATCAGTTGGATGTCCTAAAAGCGGCACAAATTGTATACGAAGAAGGCATTGCGCATCCTATTTTATTGGGGAATAAAAAACAAATTGAGAATCTCAAAGAAGAACTAGAATTTGATGCTGATGTGCCTATTATAGACCCTAAAGACGCAGCTAACAAAGAACAGAAAGACAAATACGGGGAAGTGTTTTGGAAGCAGCAAAAACGCAGTGGTCAAACGCTCTTTTCTGCCCAAAAACTCATGCGTGAGCGCAATTACTACGCCGCCATGATGGTCAATGAAGGGGATGCCGATGCTTTGATAACAGGCTATTCTAGGAGCTACCCTTCCATTGTGAAGCCGATGTTGGATTTAATAGGATTGGCACCTGGTTCTACAAGAATTGCGACAACCAATGTCATGATAACTCAGCGCGGTCCGATGTTTTTAAGTGATACGGCCATCAACACCAATCCTTCGGCACATGATTTGATTAAAATCACCCAAATGACCTCTGGTGTTATGAAAATGTTTGGTATTAAACCAGTTATGGCCATGCTGTCTTATTCAAACTTTGGATCTTCTAAAGATCAAACAGCCACTAAGGTTAGAGAGGCGGTTGCTTATTTACACCGCCGCCATCCCGATTTGTCCGTAGATGGGGAGCTGCAAACAGATTTCGCTCTTAACAGTAATCTCCTAAAGGCTAATTTTCCATTTTCAAGGCTTGCCAACAAAAAAGTGAATGCCTTAATTTTCCCAAACTTAGAGTCGGCTAACATTACCTACAAATTGCTGAAAGAGCTCAACAACGCTGAATCTATTGGACCCATTATGATGGGGCTTAAAAAACCGGTTCATATCATTCAATTTGGGGCCAGCGTGGATGAAATTGTAAATATGACTGCTGTGGCTGTAATCGATGCGCAACAAAAGCAGAAGCAATAAAAAATAGGCCCTCCAATTTTCATCTTATAATGTATGATAATTTTAGTACATTTGAGGTTCTAATATTCAAAAGATGATTACTCAAATTAGAGGTAGATTGGTTGAAAAGTCGCCCACAGGGGTGGTCATTGACTGCAACGGTGTTGGGTATTTTATTCATATTTCCTTACATACATTTTCTCAGTTGACAGATAATGAGTCAATTAAGCTCTTGACACATTTACAGGTCAAGGAAGATTCGCATCAGCTTTATGGCTTTGCAACAGCAATGGAGCGTGAAATTTTTAGACTTTTAATATCCGTCAGTGGCATTGGAACCAATACCGCAAGAACGATGTTGTCTTCCTTAACGCCGAAACAAGTTCGAGAAGGCATTGCGTCTGAAGATGTTGCTTTAATTCAATCGGTCAAAGGTATTGGACTTAAAACAGCGCAGCGTGTGATCATTGATCTTAAGGATAAGATTTTAAAAATTTATGATATTGATGAAACTCTTTCAGTTTCAAACAATACAAATAAAGATGAAGCGTTATCTGCATTGGAAGTATTGGGGTTTGCGAAAAAGCAAAGTGAACGTATCGTTGTGAAAATATTGAGCGACAGTCCAGATGCTTCTGTGGAGTTTCTCATAAAAGAGGCTTTAAAAAATCTTTAAGTATTGAAAATCATCAGCTCTAAAATAGTTTTGAAACGTCCTTTTCTTGTGGCAGTTTTGCTGACTTGTACATACTTTGTTTGGGGACAACAGCCAGCAGTGGTTAGAGACTCTACCTCCACCACTTTTTCTTTTAGAAACTTAGAGATTCCAAACCCCAGCAGTATTGTCAGTCAATACACTTACGACCCTATAACGGACCGTTACTATTACACTTCCAAAATCGGGGAATATAACATCAATTACCCTGTTATTCTAAGCCCACAGGAATTCCAAGAACTTATACAAACTGAAAACTTAAAACTTTATTACAAAGAAAAAATTGATGCCTACAAAGGATTAAAAGACGGCGACGAAGCTGCTAGGAAAAATTTAATTCCAGATCTTTATGTGAACAATAAATTCTTTGAATCAATTTTTGGAAGTAATGTTATTTCCATTGTGCCCCAAGGCTCCGTTGAAATGGATCTCGGTGTGATGTATACAAAGCAAGAAAACCCTTCCTTTTCACCGAGAAATCAAAGTAATTTTACTTTCGATTTTGACCAGCGTATTAGTTTAAGCCTTATGGGTAAAATTGGGACTCGGCTTCAAGCGAATTTAAATTATGACACCCAATCAACCTTTGATTTTCAGAATATTTTTAAACTAGATTTTGACCCCACAGTTGATGGTGGCGAGGATAATATACTCCAGAAATTAGAAATTGGAAATATCAGCATGCCGCTAAACAGTTCCCTAATTAGTGGGGCACAGTCCTTATTTGGAGTTAAGACCGAACTACAATTTGGGAAAACTCGTATCACAGGCGTTTTTTCTGAACAGCGTTCTGAAACGCGTAACATCGTAGCGCAAGGAGGAGGCACCCTTCAAGAATTTGATTTATTTGGCTTGGATTACGACGAAAACAGACACTTTTACTTGGGTCATTATTTTAGAGAAAACTACGATAAAGCGCTTGAAAATTATCCCTTTATAAATTCTCAGGTTCAGATTACCAGGATTGAGGTTTGGGTTACCAATCGCACCAATCAGACGCAAAACATTCGAAACATCATTGCGGTACAAGATCTTGGAGAATCTTCAAGAATAGGATTGACGGCCCCGCCTGCAGGTTTTGTAAACGTTGGACCAGGAGCTTATCCCGACAATCCAAACAATGCTTTTGACCCCACCAACATTGGAGGTTCAGGCTCTCAACTCACGGAGGCAATTAGAGACATTGCCACCGCTCAGTCTGGTTTTTTAGTCAACGGTGTCAATGAAGGCTTTGATTATGGTAAATTAGAAAATGCCAGAAAATTAAATCAGAACAGTGAGTATACCGTCAACACTCAATTGGGGTATATTTCTCTAAATCAGCGGCTTCAAAATGATGAGGTTTTGGCAGTGGCCTATCAATTTACGGTTGGTGGTCAGGTTTATCAAGTTGGCGAGTTTGCCAATGATGGTGTCAATGCAACCGATGTCAATACCAATATCAATAACGGTAATCAAATTGTAAACAACCAAAGTTTGGTATTGAAAATGTTGAAAAGTCCAGTAACAAGTGTCGATCAGCCTATTTGGGATTTGATGATGAAAAATATTTACAGTACAGGTGCTTATCAACTCTCGCAAGAAGATTTTAAATTGAATATTTTTTACAATGAAACCGCTTCTTTAAACTATATAACCCCTGTGAGTGGGACGCCTTTTCCAATACCCCTTGGCAATGCAGATCCCATTAATGAGATTCCATTAATTCGACTCTTTAATTTTGACCGTTTAAACTACAACAACGACCCACAAAATAAAGGTGATGGCTTTTTTGACTTCGTTCCTCAAATCACGGTGATTCCTGAAAACGGAAAGATTATTTTCACAAAAGCGGAACCCTTTGGAAGTTATTTATTTGAAACGTTGCGTTTGGATCCATCTGAATCCTATGAATCCGATGAATCCATTCCAGGGAATTACAATGCGAACCAATCTAAATACGTATACAGATCTTTGTACAGCAGCACTAAGACAGCGGCACTTCAAGACAGTGAAAAAAATAAATTTCAAATTCGTGGCCGTTATAAATCTACAGGAGGCTCCGGAATTCCCATTGGTGCTTACAACGTCCCCAGGGGCTCTGTAAAAGTTACTGCAGGGGGCCGCGTTCTAGTTGAAGGGGTTGACTACACAGTCAATTATCAAATCGGAACGGTTCAGATTTTAGACCCTTCCTTGCAGAGCTCCAATACACCGATTCAAGTTTCTGTTGAAAACAATGCGGTTTTTGGACAGCAAACAAAACGCTTTACAGGATTTAATATTGAGCATCAATTCAATGAAAATTTTGTATTGGGAGGAACACTACTTAATCTAAACGAAAGACCGATCACACAAAAAGCAAATTATGGTACTGAGCCTATCAATAACACCATCTTTGGCTTGAACGGAAATTATTCCACTGAAGTGCCATTTCTTACCCGAATGGCTAATAAATTGCCCAATATAGACACGGATGTGACCTCTAATTTGTCGGTTCGTGGGGAGTTTGCTTACTTGAAGCCTGGGGCTCCAAAGGGAACGGACTTTAACAGTGAAGTAACCTCTTATATTGACGACTTTGAAGGTACTCAAAATGGCATCAGCTTGCTCAGTCCCCAGTCTTGGTTTTTGTCGAGCCGTCCCAAAGCCTTGGGCCGTGTTTATACCCAAGGGAGTGAGGATGATAATGGATATCAAAATGGTTTTGACCGCGCCTTGTTAAATTGGTATACTGTGGATCCTATTTTTTACAGCTCTCAACGCCCTGGTGAAATTACGGACAACGATGTTTCTAATTTATATACAAGACGAATTTTTATTGATGAACTATTCCCTGAGGTTGATTTGGTCACCGGGCAATATTCCGTCATAAATTCTTTGGACTTAGTTTACAGGCCAAATGAACGTGGGCCATATAACTACCAATCTGGTGCTGAAGACGGTGTCTTAGAAAACCCTCAAAACAGTTGGGCAGGTATTTCGAGGCAATTGACCTCCACGGACTTTGAACAGGCCAATGTGGAATATATAGAATTTTGGTTGATGGATCCTTTTCTAGACAATCCATCGAACCCTGGAGGTAAACTTGTATTAAACCTTGGAAATATTTCTGAGGATGTCATTAAAGACGGTACAAAACAGTATGAAAATGGCCTGCCTGTTGATGGGGATATCAGTTTATTACCACAGACTGCCTGGGGTACTGTAAACCCTCAAAATCAATCTTTAATTTACGCCTTTTCTTCTCAAGGTCAAGAACGTGACAATCAAGATGTTGGTTTGGATGGTTATGATGATAGTGAAGAAGCCAGTGCAGATCCAAGATTTTCTGCTTTTTCAAATTTATCCGATCCAGCCAATGACAATTATGCATATTTTTTGAACACAACTGGGGATATTTTTGAGCGGTATAAATATTACAACGGTCTGGAAGGGAACTCTCCAGATGTCTTTACAGAAACCAACCGCGGCTCAACAACCCAGCCTGATGTAGAAGACATCAACAGAGACAATACCATGAACACCATTGATAGCTATTTCGAATATGAAATTGATATCAATACAGCCGCACTTAACAATACCAATAATCCTCTCATCGTAGATCGTAAAACAGTTGCGAACATCAACCTGCCTAATGGATCTTCATCAGGAAATATCAATTGGTATCAATTTAGGATTCCTCTTACAGCTTATACTAACGCCGTTGGTGGGATTTCTGATTTTAGATCCATTCGTTTTACAAGGCTATACTTGGAAGATTTTACAGAAACGACTGTTTTTAGATTTGGAACTTTTGACCTGGTCAGAAGTGATTGGAGGCGTTTTCAGCAGTCTTTGGATGAAGAGTCTGATGCTGCTACTTTATTAGAACCCACTGTTTTTAGCGTTGGGATCGTTGGCATCCAAGAGAATGATGGCAGCTATGTGTCTCCTCCCAGTGTTCAGCGCGAGCAATTGAACAATAACAATACCATTGTCCGCCAAAATGAACAGTCCCTAGTTGTTGATGTATGTGATTTGGAAAGAAGCGATTCAAGGGCTGTTTTTAAGAATATCAATGTGGACATGCGCCAGTATAAAAAGCTCAAAATGTTTATCCATGCGGAGGACGGAGAATCCAACAGCTTTCAACAAGGAGATTTGGTTGCTTTTGTTCGAATGGGGAATGATTTTACACAAAACTATTATCAATTGGAGCTCCCATTAAGAAAATCTTCTGGTGCTGTAGGGGCTTCCGAATCCGAAGTTTGGCCAGAATTAAATGAGCTTAATATCCCTTTAGAATTGCTTGAGAAAATAAAGTCTTTAGGTATCAGTGAAGGAACTTTAAGTAACGAAGACCCTACTTTTTATAATGTTATTGATGGGGAGCTACAAGAAACGCCTGTGGATGGCTTTTCGCCCTTTTCCTTGGGAGTTAATTCATCCCAAACCGAAACCCCATTTGAACAGCGGATTGCCATAAAGGGAAATCCGAATTTTGGAGACATTCGATCCTTGATGATTGGTGTTAAAAACATTGGGTCTAACGATTTGTGCGCAGAGGTTTGGTTTAATGAACTTCGCATTGCGGATATGGACAACGAGGGGGGCTGGGCCACCATCATGAGCATGGATTCAAACATTGCTGATTTCATGAATGTGAATGCCAACATAAAACGCAGTACTACCGGATTTGGAAATCTAGATCAAGGTCCCAATGAGCGCAGCCGTGAGGACTTAAAACAATACGATGTGGTTGCCAATATGAACGTGGGACAATTATTGCCAAAAAAATGGGGCTTGCAAATCCCTTTTAATTATGGTCAGAGTGAGACATTGATTACCCCAGAATATGACCAACAATACAAGGATTTAAAATTACAAAGTCGATTGGATGCTGCTGAGAACAGTGAGGACAGAGCGCGCATTCTGTCACAATCCGAAGATTACACCAAACGACAAAGCATTAACCTGATTGGCGTAAAAAAGCAACGAACTGGAGATGCCAAACCAAGACTCTATGACGTTGAAAATTTGACATTTAATTATTCTTACAACGAAGCACAACACCGCGATTTTGAGATTAAAAATGCTTTGGATCAAAATGTGCGTGTCGGTGCCAACTACAGCCACAGTTTCCAACCACTAAATTTTGAACCTTTCAAGAAAAACGATTCTCTTTTCACGGGGCGTTATTGGAAAATTTTAAAAGAATTTAATTTGAATTTATTGCCCACAAGCTTGACAATCAATTCAGATATCAACAGACAATTCAATAGTCAAAAATTTAGAGATGCCGATTTGGGCGCTAACAACCTTGTGATTGATGAATTGATTCGTAGAAATTACACCTTTGACCTTCAGTACACCATCAATTACCAGTTGAGTAAGGCCTTGAGTCTGAATTTCACGTCATCAAACAACCATATTGTACGAAATTATTTCATCAACGATGATTTGAATGGCGATCAAGACCCAGACTTAGACATATGGGATCGCTTTTTCGATTTCGGAGACCCCAACCGCCACACCCAACAGCTAGGAATCAACTATGCATTGCCGCTGAATAAGATTCCTACTTTTGATTTTATCACTGCTAACTATTCTTACACAGGGGATTTTCAATGGAACAAAGGCTCCGATCTTTTTGGGGAACTCAATGTTGACGGCCAAACCTATAATTTAGGGAACTCTATTTCCAATGCCAACCAGCACAACTTTAACAGTTCCTTTGACATGCGAAAACTGTACCGCTACATGGGTGTAAAAAAATCGAGCTCAAAGCGATCTTCAAGAGGACCATCTTCGCGTTCTGGATTTAATACAAGCAATGATGAAACTCCAAAACGAAATTCAAAAAAGAAATTTAAATTAAAAGATGTTGGAATTGGTTTACTTACAAGTATCAATAGGATGCAACTAAATTATGCTGAAAACAACAGTTCGTTTTTACCAGGATATTTACCTACTCCTGGCGCTATAGGCACGATACAACCAACTTTAGGATACACGCTAGGAAGCCAAAGAGATGTCCGTTATATCGCTGCTCAAAATGGCTGGCTTACAACCTTTGATCAGTTCAATCAGCAATACACCGAGACACACAATGAAAACTTGGATTATGCCATCAATACAGAGCCCATCCAAGATTTAAAAATTGATTTTACGGGTGGTAAAACATATGCTACGAACTTTACCGAAAACTTTAACACCATTGACACCAATAGTGATGGATTAAGTAACAGTTATAATTCGCTCATCCAAAACACTTTTGGCAATTTTAACATTTCCACCTCACTCATCCGTACTGCATTTAGTAAAAGCGATGAAATAAATTCGGCTGCATTTGAAGATTTTAAAAGTAACCGTTTGGTAATTGCAAAACGATTGGCAGATAATTTTTATGGACCTTCAGCTTACGCCAATGATACTGATGGATACCCATTAGGATTTGGGAAAAACAGCCAGGCCGTTCTACTTCCAGCATTTTTGTCTGCTTATACTGGTAAAGGAGCAAATGAAGTTAGCCTAAGCGCCTTCAGAGACATACCGATTCCCAATTGGACTTTAAAATACACGGGATTAATGAGAAATAAATGGTTTAAAAAGAATTTTAGACGTTTTTCAATAACCCATGGCTACAGGGCTTCCTATACCATCAATCAATTTAGGACGAACTTGGACTATGAAGCTGCCGACCCTTCCTTAGATTATGCATCTCAAGATCCCAATGTTCTGGACCAGTCAGGAAATTATAAAGCCCAAACTTTGTTTAGTAATGTCAACTTAGTAGAACAGTTTAGCCCACTTGTTAAGTTGGATTTTGAAATGAAAAATTCGATTAAATTTTCTGGAGAAATAAAAAAAGACAGAAGCTTGTCCATCAGTTTTGACAACAATTTATTGACTGAGATTCAAGGCTATGAGTACATTCTTGGTATAGGTTATCGCATCAAAGATTTAAGAATACGATCCAAACTTGCAGGGCCTCGAAAAATTGTAAAAAGTGACTTGAACATGAAAGCAGATATTTCTGTCAGAAACAACAAAACCATTATCCGCTATTTGGATTTAGATAACAATCAAATCAGTGCAGGGCAAACCATTTGGAGTATAAAGTATGCTGCAGATTATGCTTTTAGTAATAATTTGACCGCGATTTTTTACTTTGATTATGCTTTTTCTGAATATGCTATATCGACCGCTTTTCCGCAAACAACCATCCGCTCTGGATTTACCTTGCGTTACAATTTTGGAAACTAATTTTAAATACAAACAAAAAAATGAATATCCCAGAAGAATTAAAATACACAAAAGACCACGAATGGATTCGTATTGATGGCGAAATCCTCACCATTGGCATTACAGATTTTGCTCAAAGTGAATTGGGTGATATTGTTTATGTAGAAGTCGACACATTAGACGAAACCCTTGAAGCGGAAGCCATTTTTGGAACGGTTGAAGCGGTTAAAACAGTGTCGGATTTGTTCCTGCCAGTGTCTGGAGAAATTATTGAATTCAACGAGGCGCTTGAAGATGCTCCAGAGCAAGTCAATGAAGATCCTTATGGGTCCGGTTGGATGGTTAAAGTCAGGTGTGAAGATTTATCGGAAATTGAAAGCCTTTTAGATGCTTCAGAATATAAGACTTTAATTGGTGGTTAAAAAACTAACATTAACAGCAGCCGGAGTCTGTTATATGTTACTGCTTATTATTGGGAGCCTTTCAAATTTAACAGACGTTCCAAAGCTAAGCATAGAATTCCAAGATAAAATTATACATTTTACAGCCTATGCGCTGTTATGCTTTGTATTGTTTTTAATGTTTGAAAGCTATAAAATAAGAAACACTTTAAAATATAGCATTTTGGTTTCTATTGTCTTTAGCACGGTTAATTGAATTTTTACAAGCACATCTTACATCTTATAGGGCGTTTGATATTTTTGATATTATAGCAAATGTTGCAGGAATTTTGATTATGGCCAAATTGATTGCCTTAAATAAACCGCTCATTGTTAAAAAACTAGAAACATTTATGTAGTTCTATAAATTTTATTTAATTTAACACCGCAGAAACAAACCCAATGGAATCAAAGAAAAACCCAAAAGCAGACGTCAGTAGAAATGGATCTATCTATTTCGCTGTAGGTTTGGCATTGATGTTATTTTTAACATATTCTACGCTAAACTGGAAAACCTATGACAAATCGGATATCGATATTGGCAAGTTAAACCTTGACAATGAATTGGAAGAAGAAATCCCCATCATTGAGCAAGTGATCCCACCACCACCACCACCGCCACCTCCAGCGGCTCCAGAAGTCATTGAAGTCGTTGAAGACGAAGAAGAAGTTGAAGAAACTGTTATTGAATCAACGGAAACTGATCAAGATGAAGAGATAGAGGTCGAAGAAATTGAAGTCGAAGAGTTTGTTGAAGATGTTGAAGTGCCATTTGCAGTCATTGAAAACGTACCGGAATATCCAGGCTGTGAGCGCGGTTCTAATGCCGAAAAAAGAAAATGCATGTCGGATAAAATTGCCAAATTTGTTCAACGCAAGTTCAATACCGATTTGGCTGGAGATTTAGGTTTATCTGGAAGACAACGCATCAGTGTGATCTTTAAAATTGACAAAAACGGAAATGTAGTAGGTGTGCGTTCAAGAGCACCACACCCTAGATTGGAAAAAGAAGCGGCCCGCGTGATTAATATGTTGCCCAAGATGAAACCTGGACGGCAAAGAGGTAAGCCGGTAATTGTACCTTATTCCTTGCCTATTACTTTCCAAGTTCAAGATTAATTTTTTTAAAAACTTTTAATTTAAAAACATCCCGCTAATTACGGGATGTTTTATTTTAAATATAGATAGTTTTTGTCGTAATCAATTACTGCATTTCCCTTTTTTAACACATCGGCTCCAATAATGCCATCTACTTCCGCTAAATCAGCCGATTTAAAAGCCCTATTGATGGGGTTTAAATCTATACAAGCGATGTTGCATGTTTCAAATACCCATTGGCCGATACGCAGTTTGTTGTTTTTAGAAATCTTTGTTTCAATTTCGTCTGGTCCAGCCCCATGGGCCTTTATTTTTTGAGGTTCAATACCAAGCCTAAATTTTTCAATCGCAGTTTGCGCAACAAAAGTTGTGGAGGCACCAGTATCTAAAACAAACCAACCTTTTGTGTTGTTTATTTTAGCGACAATTTTATAGTGATTACTAGAAATCAGATGCAATTTAATTTTGTAGAAATCTTTTTGATTTAAAAACTCTTTTAATGAAGTACTTTTTTTCAAGGCTTATTATTTTTGACAAAGATAGCATTCAAAATAGTATTTTTGTACTGTGATTTTAACAGACACCCATACACATCTTTATAGCGAAGCTTTTGACATGGATCGTGATCAAATGATTGAAAGAGCTTTGAAAGCTGGAATTTCTAGATTTTATCTACCGGCCATAGACTCGAGTTATACAGAAAGTATGTATGCGTTGGAGCGGAAATACCCCAACCACATTTTTTTAATGACGGGGTTGCATCCCACCCATGTAAAACACGACTTCAAAGTCGAATTAGCCCATGTGAAAGAAAATCTTGAGCAGCGAAAATTTGTTGCCATTGGAGAAATTGGAATCGATTTGTATTGGGATAAAACTAGCTTAAAGCAACAACAAGAAGCCTTTTGTCTTCAAATTCAATTGGCCAAGCAGTACAATTTGCCTATTGTCATTCATTGCCGAGATGCATTTGAGGAAGTTTTTGAAATTTTAGAAGCTGAAAAGTCAGATGACTTGTTCGGGATTTTTCATTGTTTCACAGGGACTTTAGCGCAAGCCCATCGTGCTATTTCATGTAATATGAAACTTGGTATAGGTGGTGTTGTGACTTTCAAAAATGGAAAAATTGATCAATTCTTATCTGAAATTGATTTGTCACATATTGTTTTGGAAACTGATGCACCCTATTTATCTCCAGTGCCCCATCGTGGAAAGCGAAACGAAAGTGCCTATTTGTTAAATGTACTTGACAAGGTTGCTGGTATTTACGGAATGGATAAACAAGACATCGCTGAGATTACAACCAATAACGCTTTGGATATTTTTAAAACCTAACAAAATGCACCCAAAAATACTATTGATTTATACAGGCGGGACCATAGGTATGGTCAAAGCGGCGGATAAAGAAATACTTCAACCTTTTGATTTTGATAGCCTGCTTAAAAACATCCCTGAACTGAAACTTTTACAATGTGAAATTGAAACAATTTCTTTTGATGACCCAATTGATTCCTCAAATACCACCCCAGCGCATTGGGTGTATTTGGCAGATATTATAGAAAGACACTACCACAGCCACCAAGGTTTTGTGGTACTGCATGGCAGTGATACCATGAGTTATTCTGCTTCTGCCTTGAGTTTTATGTTGGAAAATCTAAACAAGCCGGTGATTTTTACTGGCTCTCAGCTTCCCATTGGAGATTTGCGTACAGATGCCAAAGAAAACCTCATTACCGCCATTCAGCTGGCCAGTTTACAAGATAAAAATAAGCCCGTCATCAAAGAAGTAGGCTTGTATTTTGAATACAAATTGTTCAGAGGTAACCGCACCACCAAAATCAATGCAGATCATTTTAAAGCTTTTGCATCTAAGAATTTCCCGCCCCTTGTCACGTCTGGTGTTAATTTAAACATTCGGCATGAAGTGCTTTTTAAAGGTACGTCCAGTAAAGGATTAAATATTCACACCAAGATGTGTAAAGATATTGTTCTTATCAAATTATTTCCTGGCCTGCAAGCTTCAACTTTGACCTCTATATTGGAAACCCCTAACCTTAAAGGGGTTGTTTTGGAAACCTATGGTGCAGGAAATGCCCCTTCAGCTGCTTGGTTTTTATCACTTCTTAAAAAAGCAATTTCTCGTGGCATTTATATTGTTAATGCCACGCAATGTTCAGGTGGCATGGTCCAGATGGGGCAATATGAAACCAGCCAATCACTACAAGATATTGGGGTTATTTCCGCCAAGGACATGACCACTGAGGCCGCGATTACCAAGATGATGTATCTATTGGGTATAACAAAAGACCTCGATTTTAAATTGGCGTTTGAAACTTCATTAAGAGGTGAATTAACTGAAAATTAAGAGATTTTTACTTTCAGAATTAAACATTTTTTTCTTTATTTGACATCTTTAAAAAAAGAAAATAGAGAGGTGGCCGAGTGGTCGAAGGCGCACGCCTGGAAAGTGTGT
>CERW01037162.1_pt1 | contig 14953 bp, 14 predicted proteins | sample 530751 | NCBI WGS metagenome assembly CERW01 (sample SAMEA2620929, study PRJEB7988) | marine metagenome | biome: marine biome (ENVO:00000447); feature: surface water layer (ENVO:00002042); material: "saline water (ENVO:00002010), including plankton (ENVO:xxxxxxxx)" | depth 5 m | reverse complement strand
CCTAAATTAGAGGGTAAAAGAATGTTTTTAATGTTATCACCTAAAAAATAAATTATGCCAAAAGTAAAAACAAAGTCAGGAGCTAAAAAAAGATTTAAGTTAACTGGTACAGGAAAGATTAAAAGAAAAAACGCTTTTAAAAACCATATTCTAACTAAGAAGGAAACTAAACAAAAAAGGAACTTAACTAAGACTTCTATAGTAAATAAGTCTGATGAAAAGAATATCAAAAGAATGATTTAAATTTGTAATTATGCCTAGATCAAGAAATAATGTTGCTTCTAAAGCAAGAAAGAAAAAAATTTTAAAACAAGCTAAAGGTTACTTTGGCAGAAGAAAAAATGTATGGACTGTAGCTAAAAATGCTGTAGAAAAAGCTCTTCAGTATTCATATATACATAGGAAAACGAAAAAAAGAGAAATAAGAAGCCTTTGGATTCAAAGAATTAATGCTGCTGTTAGAATTTCCGGATTATCGTATTCTGATTTTATGGATAAGCTAAAAAAGTCTAAAATTGAACTAAATAGAAAGGTTCTTGCAGATATTGCAATGAATGATCCAGAATCATTTAAGCAAATTGTAAAATCTGTATCCTAACTTAAGATTAAAATATGTTTAATAACTCTTTATTAAACAAATTTAATTCTTTAAAAACCCCCTTTTATTATTATGATTTAGATATTTTAAAAAATAATATATCTGAATTAATATCTTCTTTAGAAAAAAATAATAAGGTTCATTTTGCTTTAAAATCAAACTCTAATATAAAATTATTAGAAATAATCAAATCATCTGGTATAGGAATTGATGCAGTTAGCTCAAATGAAATAAAAAGAGCAATAGAGGTTGGTTTTTTGCCTAGGGATGTTGTATTTGCAGGTGTTGGTAAAACTGATGATGAAATACATTATGCATTACAAAATGATATATCATATTTAAATTGTGAATCTTTTGAAGAAATTGATGTTATCAATGAAATTTCAAAAAAAATAAATAAGAAAGCAGAAATATCAATTAGAATTAATCCTAGTATAAAAACAGGCACTCATAGGAATATTGAAACTGGGAATAAAAACAATAAATTTGGAATTGATTTAAATGACATTGGTGAAATACTTGAAAGAATTAAGGTTTTAAATAATATTTCAGTTGTTGGGTTTCATTTCCATTTAGGCTCTCAGATTGACTCTGATAAACCATTTTTTAAGCTTTGTGAAATTGCTAATGAGATGAATGATATATTTTATTTGAAAAACTTAAATGTGAAGTATATTAATGTAGGAGGAGGTTTATCAATAGACTATAAAGATCCAATGACTAATCAGATTTCTAACTTTAAAAACTTTTTTAAAATATTTAACCAAAATTTAAAATTAAAAGAAGATCAAAATATTCATTTTGAACTTGGAAGATCAATAATTGGTCAATGCGGTTTTTTAGTATCAAAAGTTTTATTTAATAAGAAATCTTTTGGAAGAAATTATTTGATTGTTGATGCTGGAATGAATGATTTGATGAGACCAGCATTATATAATAGTTATCATAAAATACTTAACATTTCATCAAATAATAAGGATTTTGAAAAATATGATGTTGTTGGCCCTGTATGTGAGTCATCTGATGTATTTGCTACTAATTATAAGCTACCAATTTCATCTAGAAATGATCATGTTGTTATTTGTTCTACAGGAGCTTATGGTGAATCTATGTCCTCAAATTATAACTTAAGAAATTCCCTTAAATCGTATTTTTCAGATTCAATTTGATATATTTGATTAGTATGGATTTTAAAAAAATATATTTTAAAGTATTTCTAACTTTAGTCACATATATACTTCTTCTAGTTTTATATACGATAATTTAATATTGTGTCAAATATCGACTTTATAGTATTTTCATCAATTTTAATAACAATTGCAGTATATGGTGCTATAAAAAACAGACAAAACAAAAACTTAAAATCTTATATTCTTGGTGATAAATCTGTAAAGTGGTCGACCATAGGTCTATCTGTTATGGCAACTCAAGCTAGTGCAATTACATTTTTATCAACTCCTGGTCAGGGATATAAAGAGGGAATGAGTTTTATCCAAATATATCTAGGGTTACCATTAGCGTTAATCGTAGTTTCTGCTGTTTTTGTCCCTATTTACTATAAATCAAAAGTATTTACTGCGTACCAATATTTAGAAGAAAGATTTGATGTAAAAGTAAGGGCACTAACATCATTCTTTTTTTTATTACAAAGAGGGCTTCAATGTGGGATTACAATATATGCTCCATCAATTATATTGACAACTATTTTAGGATGGGATATGACTCCTACCGTAATTTTTGTTGGTCTTTTGGTGATATTTTATACAGTTATCGGAGGAAGTAAGGCGGTAAGTTATACTCATAAATACCAAATGATTTTAATTTTATCGGGTTTAGTTATTGTGTTTTTTTATTTACTTAGTTATATAAATGAATACTTATCTATAAATGAATCTTTCAATTTGATTAAAGTATTTGATAAAAATAATGCAATTAGTTTTTCTACTGATATTCAAGAAAAATACACTTTATGGACAGGTTTATTAGGAGGGTTTTTTCTATCTCTATCATATTTTGGGACTGATCAATCTCAGGTATCAAGGTATATTAATGCTAAAAATATTGAGGAAAGTAGAATAGGTTTGATATTTAATGCTATTCTAAAAATTCCATTACAATTTTTTATTTTACTAATTGGAACGTTATTATTTGTTTTTTACAGTTTATATCAACCGCCAATCAATTTCAATGACAATTTAGTTTCTTATCAAAAAGAAAATAATTTTGAGCTTTATGATAATACAAAAAAAGAGGCTAATAATTTATTCGAAGAAAAAAAGAATTTAATTGTTAATAGTTTAAAAAATAATGAATCTGATATTATAGCTAAAAACAAACAAATAGAACAATTAAGAAAAGAGTTAGAAAATGATGCAATTCAAAATGGATTTGATTACGAAAAGGCTGAATCTGATTTTATTTTTCTGCATTTTATCTTAAACTATTTGCCAGTTGGCTTAATAGGTTTAATAATAGCTTTAATTTTATCTGCTGCTATGAGCTCAACATCAGCTGAAATTAGTGCATTATCTGCAATTTCAACTATTGATATATATAAAAGATTTATCAGTAAAGAGGATAATCCTAAAAAAGATGTATTGATTTCAAAATTTTTCAATTTAGGCTGGGGAATAATAGCTATTTTGTTTTCATTATTTTTTGCTCAAGAAGAAAATTTAATAGAATCAATTAACATTATAGCTTCTTTGTTATATGGAAATGTCTTAGGAATATTTCTTGTTGCTTTTTTTATTAAAAATGTTCAATCAAATAATATTTTTTATGCTGCTATAATGTCTCAATTATTAGTTTTTGTCCTTTTTAACTTTTATGAAGACAATATAAGCTACCTGTGGTTTAATTTTATTGGCACATTTTTAACATCATCTATTTCAGTAATATTAAGTTTTATAAATAAAAGAGAATGAATTTAGCAATAATTGCACCCAAAACCGATATAAATTCATGGGTTAAACAGTTTAATAGTATTTCTAAAGATATTAATATTTTTATCTGGCCAGAAATACCAAATTATGATATAATTGATTGTGTATGTTTATGGAAACACCCTAAAGGATCATTAGCTAAATTCAAAAACTTAAAACTTATATATTCTATGGGAGCTGGAGTAGATCATATAGTTTATGACGATTCACTACCTCAAAATATACCTATCTGTAGAATTTCAGATGAAAAATTAGCCTTTTCAATGACAAACTACATAATAACTGCTGTAATGTATTATCATAGAAGGTTACTAAAATATAATGAGGATAAGAAAAATAAAGTTTGGGATAATGATACGCATCCTGAAATACCGGTTAAAATTGGTATTTTAGGTTATGGATCTCTTGGCTCAGATGCAGGTGATAAATTAAAATATTTAGGTTTTGATGTTATTGGTTATTCATTAAACAAAAAAAAAATAGATACTACTAAAATTTATTATGGAGATCAAATTGATGAATTTTTAAATAGAATAAATATTTTAATTTGTACAGTGCCATATACTTCAAAAACAAATAATTTATTAAGTTCTGATTTGTTTAAAAAACTAAATGATAATACCTATTTGATAAATGTTTCAAGAGGAAAAGTTCAAAATGAATCTGATATTCTTAAATATCTAGAAAATGGTAAACTTTCTGGTGCGTTTTTAGATGTTTTTGAAGAAGAGCCTCTACCTATTTCAAGTAAGTTGTGGAATCATGAAAAAGTGCAAATAACACCTCATAATGCAAGTATTACCAATCAAGAAGCAGCAGCCCCTCAAATTATTGAAAATTATAAAAGAGTTATTTCTGGTAAAAAACTATTAAATCAAGTCGACATTCATAATGAGTACTAGATTATTTTTTTCTCTTTTTTTTATTTTATCACATTTTGATATGATTTCCCAATCATTTGAAGATATTTCTTTGATCAATAACAATATTGTTTCCTATTCATTAAATGAAGCTAATGCATACTTAAGTGTAGATGGGAATACTCTGTATTTTAATAGTTCTAATAATTCAAATAATACAGGTGGTTTAGCTGATATGAATGATGTATGGTACAGAAATAAAGATAATAATATTTGGGGATCTCCAATAAACTTGAGTATTGTAAATACAAGTGATAATGAGGTTATTATTGGATTAAATGATTGGTCATTAATTATTTTAAGAAATAACTTAATTAGTTATTATGATGTTAATGATAATTATAAGTTAATCAAAAATGAAGCTTTAGATGGATTCTCTCCTAACTATAATTTACTATCAGGTTCATTAAATAAATCCTTAGATATGATTTTTCTTTCATTTGAAGGATACGGATCATATGGTGTTGAAGACATTTATGTTTCTAAAAAAAATAACGGAGAATGGGGTAGGTTGACTAATATTGGATCTATTGTTAATAGCCAATATCAGGATCTATCTCCTTTTCTATTAGATGATGATACGCTTACTTTTATTTCAAATAGAAATGAGGTAGGATATGAACTTTTTTATACAGTATTTTATAATAATACATGGGGTGATCCTATTAAAATGAATACTCTAAATACATCTAAATCTGAGGTTTCATTAACTTATGACTATAATTCGACTAATTTTTTATTATCTGCAACCTCAGATAATAAGACAAACTCTGATATATTTTTCTATGGAAATAATAAAGATAAAATTAATCTCACATTTAATTTAAATACTAATGCAACAAATGGGATTCTATATTTTAACAAAGATTCAATATTATTTAATTCAAATGTGTTTAGTATACCAATAGATAATACTAATAATTATAAATTTAAATTCGTAGTTGATAATTTCTTCATTAAAGACACAGTCATTAATATAAATAATTCAAAAGAGATCTCAATTAATTTAGATCCGATAGAATCTGGAACTAGAGTAGTATTAAAAAATTTAATATTTAAACAATCATCATCTGATTTGGTTGAGGAATCAATTTCATATTTGAATAATTTAATACATCTATTTAAAGTAAATTCTGATATTAAAATTACTATTGAGGGCCATACTGATAATAGGGGAGACTTTAAGTCAAATATTAAATTGTCTAAAGAAAGATCAGAAACTATAAGGGATTATTTGGTTATTAATGGAATTAAGAAAAACCAGATAAAAGTTAAGGGGTTAGGACCAACAAAACCTAGGTATAGTAATGAGTCTGAAGATTCTAGAAAACTAAATAGGAGAGTGGAAATATATGTGAATTAATACCCTATAAAAGTATTATCACCTCTCTTATCAGCTCCACCATCTAATGATCCATCTTCATTTACAAGTATACAATCCATTCTTCCCAATGATGATCTTTTAACTACTTTATGACCAATATCAGTTAAATCATTAATTAATTCATCTGATAAAGTTTTTTCTTCAACAACTAAAACATCTGGTAACCATTGATGATGAAATTTTTTAGAATCAACAGCATCCTGCATACCCATATCATAATCAATTACATTGAGAATTGTTTGAAAAACCGAGGTTATGATTGTAGATCCACCAGGTGTTCCTAATACCATATATAATTTATCATCTTTTTCTATGATAGTTGGGGTCATTGATGATAACATTCTCTTATTTGGTTCAATTGCATTTGCTTCTCCGCCAACTAATCCAAACATGTTAGGATAACCAGGTTTTACACTAAAGTCATCCATTTCGTTATTTAAAAGGAACCCTGCACCCTCTACAACAACTTTTGATCCATAAGCTCCATTTATAGTAGTTGTTATTGAAACAGCATTTCCAAACTTATCTACTATTGAAAAATGAGTAGTCTCGTTAGATTCATTAATATCAAAAGATCCTTCCTTTATTTCGGATGAAGGAGTTTTAATAGTATTTTTAATTTTATCAAATCTATTAAACATATAATCTTTATTTAATAATGATTCTTGAGGAACATTATAATAATCAGGATCACCAAGATGTGTCGCTCTGTCAGCATAAACTCTACTTTCTATTTCAGTTATAGTGTTTATATATTCCAAAGAGTTATGATTATATTTTTTGGTTTCAAGTTGTTCGGCACCATTTAGTAATTGGACTAATGCTATTCCACCACTTGAAGGAGGTCCCATAGATATTATTTTATGATTTTTAAAATAACCAATTATTGGATCTCTCCATATTGAACTATAATTATCTAAATCAGTTTGTGAGATTATTCCTGTTCCTGAATTCATCTCATTTATTATTAATTGGGCAACTTTTCCTTTATAAAAACCATCTCTTTTTGAAGATTTAATTTCCTCTAATGTTAGAGCTAAATTTTCTTGAACTAAAAGATTACCCTCTTCCCATTCAGTTTCTTTTACAAAGGATAATGAATGATCGTTTGCAGATAATAGTGATTCTTTCACATTATTTAATCCTCTAGCTTGTTTTTTAGTAATCATAAATCCATTTCTAGCTACTTTTATTGATGGATCAATTAATTTATCCCAATTTATAGTTCCGAATTTTTCATATATTTTAACCATTCCGTCCACAGAACCAGGTACACCTGAAGCTAAATGACCAATTTTACTCCTCTTGTCATCAACTATTAATTCTCCATCTACATTATCTATGTACATGTCTCTATATGATTTTTCAGGTGCTTTTTCTCTAAAATCTAATGTGCCAACTTCTCCATTATCTAATCTATATACAAGAAAACCACCACCACCGATATTTCCTGCATTTGGATAGACAACTGATAATGCAAAGTGCACTGCAATAGCTGCATCAAATGCATTTCCACCTTTTTTAAGAATATCAATTCCAATTTTTGAAGCTATGGGATGTGCAGATGAGACCATACCATTTTTATATAATGTGCTTCTATTTGTTTCATTACAGGAAAAAACAATAAATAATGGTATTAATAAAATGTAGAAAATTGGAAATTTGAATTTATATTGCATCCTTATTTTAAGTTAATGTGTGGAATAGTTGCAATTTACAATAATCAAATAAAATTTGATAAGGATATGAGATCAAAGTCTCTTTCTATGTCAAAAAAAGTTAGACATAGAGGTCCTGATTGGTCAGGAATATATACTTCAGATCATGCAATTCTTGCACATGAACGTTTATCAATAGTAGATGTTAAATCCGGAAAACAACCAATTATATCTAATAATGAGGAAATTATATTGGCAGTTAATGGTGAAATTTACAATCACAAATTAATAAGGAAAGATTCTAATTTTAATTATGATTATAAAACTGAATCTGATTGTGAAGTAATTATTCCTTTATATGATAAAATAAAAAATAAACTATTAAATGAGCTAAGTGGAATTTTTGCTTTTTTTCTATATGATAAAAAGAATAATACTTTTCTTGTAGGAAGAGACCCTATAGGGGTTATACCACTTTATATGGGCGAGGGAAGTGATGGAAACAAATATTTTGCATCTGAGATGAAATGTTTAGTGGGGATGTGTAAAAATATTAAAGAGTTTCCACCAGGTCACTATATGACAGATAAGGATAAATCTCCACTAAAGTATTATCAAAGAAATTGGATGAACTTTGATAAACTTAAAAATCATAATTCAATATCAGAATTAAGAAACTCACTTGAACAGTCTGTGAAGAGTCAAATGATGTCTGATGTACCATTTGGGGTGCTTCTATCTGGAGGATTAGATTCTTCTATAATATCATCAATTGTTACAAAGTTTTCAAAAAACAGAATAGAATCTGGAGATAAAAAAGAAGCTTGGTGGCCTAGAATTCATTCATTTGCAGTTGGTTTAAAAAATTCACCTGATTTAATAGCAGCTAGAAAAGTTGCTGATCATCTAAAAACCGTTCACCATGAAATTCATTTTACAATTCAAGAGGCATTAGATTCTCTTGAAGATGTTATCTATTATTTAGAAACATATGATGTGACAACAGTAAGAGCGTCAACACCAATGTATTTAATGGCAAGATATATTAAGTCTATGGGAATAAAAATGGTTTTGTCTGGCGAGGGAGCAGATGAGATTTTTGGTGGTTACTTATATTTCCATAAAGCACCATCTTCAAAAGAATTTCATGAAGAAACTTTAAGAAAAGTTGATAAACTTCATATGTATGATTGTCTAAGAGCTAACAAATCATTAGCAGCATGGGGAGTTGAGGGGAGAGTCCCTTTTCTTGACATTGATTTTTTAGATTATTCAATGAATATTGATCCAGAACAGAAGATGATAAAAGATGGTAGAATAGAAAAAAATATTCTAAGAGAATCTTTTAAAGGATATATACCTGATAATGTTTTGTGGAGACAAAAGGAGCAGTTTTCTGATGGAGTGGGATATTCATGGATTGATTCATTAAAAGAATATGCTAATGAAAAAATATCTGATAAGATCTTTGAAGATAGAGTAAATAAATATCCATTAAATACCCCAAAGTCTAAAGAAGAATATCTTTTTAGAAAAATTTTTGAAAAACATTTTCCGGGTGATGATTGCGTAATGTGTGTTCCTTCTTCAAAATCTGTTGCATGTAGTACTGAGGAAGCATTAAAATGGGATAAAGAATTTGAAAATATGATTGATCCATCGGGTAGATCAGTCAAAAAGGTTCATAAAGATTCTTATTAAACCTTAGCTAGTGAATTCTTAATATCTTCAATAAGATCATCGGAATCTTCAATTCCAACAGATATTCTTACTAATGATTCTGTCATTCCTATTTTATTTTTTGTATCTATACTAACATCTGCATGGGTCATTGAAAATGGATGACAAGCTAAACTTTCAGTGCCTCCGAGACTAACTGCGAGTTTTACAAGTTTTAAATTATCTAAAAATTTAAATGCTTCTTTTTCACCTCCTTTTATATCAATTGATATCATTCCACCACTACTAGAATATTGCTTTTTATATACTTTATATTCATTTGAATTTTTATCTATAAGACTTAAATAATGAACCTTTTCAATTTTAGGATGAGTATTTAGCATTTCAGCAATTTTTCTTGCATTTTCAGCACTTTTCTCCATTCTTATTTTTAAGGTTTCTAAACTTCTAGTAATTAACCAACATGTAAAAGGAGAAGCCATATTACCCATAAATACTCTCATTCCTTTGATTCTGTTAATAATTTCAGAAGATCCTGAAGCAGCTCCTGCAACTAAATCACTATGACCTCCAATATATTTAGTTGCTGAATAAAGAACAATATCTGCACCATGATCAATTGGTTGTGAAAAAACTGGACCCATAAAAGTATTATCTATAGCAACAAAAACTTTATTTTCTTTGTTAGAAAAATGATTAGCAAGTTTTTTTGATTTACTAATATCAACAATGCTATTAGTTGGATTAGCAGGACTTTCAATATAAACTAAACTAACATCCATATCAGGGTGTTTATCTTCTTTTTCTTTTATAATATCCTCTAAAGAATCAAAAGAATTGAAGTACATAGATTTAATATTATATTTGGGAAGAACATGTTCAATAAAGTGATCAGTGCCCCCATACAAAGGTGAAGAATGTAAGATTAATGTGTTAGGTCTTGTTAATTCTAAAATAGTAGTTGTTATAGCTGCCATACCGCTTTGAAATAAAGCACAAGCCTCTGCATTATCCCATAATTTTAGTCTGTCCTCAGCAATTTCTAAATTAGGATTGTTAATTCTAGAATATGCCAATGACATAGACTCTCCAATATTTTTTTCTCTAAGACCGTAGGCTATATGGAAATGAGATTTACCTTCTTCAGCATTTTTAAAAACAAATGTACTTGTTTGAAAAATAGGAACTTTTGCAGATCCTTCAGATAAATGTGGGTCATATGATGCACCCATCATTTGACTTTCTGGTTTGTTAGTTTTTTTCATTTCTGGTTGTATCAACTTTAATATTTAACTCGTTTTCAAAAGATTCAATAGTTGATTTTTTAAATTCATCAAGTTGTTTTTTAAGATCTTTTTTGAAGCTTTTGATAAACTCGTCACTTGATAGTTTTTTTAAATTTTTATTTATTTCATCAATTTTTTTATCAACTATTTTTAGTTCAAGATCTTTTATTTTTTGTATTTCGTCAACATTTTTTTTTAATTCAGATATTTTTTCATGTTCTTCTTTTAGTTTGGATCTGTATTCATTCTCTAACTGATCTAAATAATTTCTGTTTTCTTTCAATAACTTATCTACATAACTTGAGAAATCTGATTCGAAATCTTTATTTAATCCTTCGATATCTTTTAACAACTCATTTATTTTATCTTCAAGAAAGCCATCTTTTACATCAATTAGCATATCCTTTACATTTTCATTTTTACTATTATTTTTGACCTTATTTAATAATGAGTTTCCATTTTTATTTTTTTGTTCTTGTGAAAAACAGATTGAGGTTATATTAAATAGAAATATCAGTAAAAGAATTCGTTTCATCGTATTTGTAATTTACATTTAATTTTAATCAATTAGATTTTTAAAATATTTATTTTCTTTTATTTGAGGAAATAAATTTAAAGCATTCTTATAATATATTTTTCTTAATACTTCATCTGGCAAATCCATCCCATACATTTTCCAATTCCCGTGTCTTTTTCTATAATAATCAAAATATTCATCATCTGTTTCTAATACTCTAAAGTACGTGTAGTATTCAGATACATTATATGAGTCCTTTCCAAATAAAATTCTATCTTGATAATTTATAAAAAACTTTCTTGCTCTCTTTGGTTGTCTACCTATTTCAGCTAATACTGCACCTATTTCTGTAATTACATTTGGATTATCATCAAGATGCTTAGATAATCTATCTAAGTCATTCCCAAGCCATCCTAAATGAGCATTTATAAAAGTGGTTTTAGGGTTGTTTTTAAACATTTCATGTTGTTCACTTATTACTTCTTCAAATGTTGGGTTTTTATTAGGATCTCTATATCTTCCAGGCTTTTGTTTAAGTTCTAACCATCTTTCATTAAACTTATCTTTAGGTTGCCAAAATGATTGAGGATCCCCGGTATGTATAAGAACGGGAATGTTTTGTTCAGCACAAACATCCCATATTGGTTTTAACCTTTTATCATTAACTTTTATTCTTTGCCCGAATTTATCTTTATCATCTAAGCCTAGTGATTTATAAATTTTTAATCCAATAACACCATTAGAAACAGCATTTCTAATTAATTCTTGATTTTTTGATCCAAAATTAGGATCATCAATTTCTTCAAAATCAATATTAATAAAAAGACCAAATCTATCTGGATAATTTTCTTTAATATTTTTTAAAGATTTATCTAAATATATTCCTCTAAAACCACTAAGATTTACCATATATCCCATATTCAGTGAATCCATTTCCTTTACTAGCTTTGAAAGATCTTTCAAAGGCATATCAAACTGATGATTATGAACATCTATAAATGGGTATTTTGATTTTTTTATTATATTCTCTTTAACTTTTAAAGTGGATATTGGTTCATATTCTTCAATGTCCATAAGCTTATATTTATATTGAATAGTATCTATTGAATAATATAGTACTGCTGAAATAAATATAATTGAGAATAATACTTTTAATAATACTTTCAAAGTAATTATTTAATAGGTATTAGAAGACCTGTTTTGTCCCATCTTAGTCTTAAAAATAAAGAGCTATCTTCTTCTGTAAAATCAATTGTTAGTTGCTCAATTTCATTTTCTAAATCATAGGTATTTACAGATATTTCTGCAATATTTTTAGTTTCATCTGGATTAAAATATGAAAATGACTCTGCTTCAGTATTTAAATATATCTTCCAATTTTGAGAATTAGGAATCGTATGAAGCCAATATGAACCCTTAGTTACTGACACATCGCCAAATATAAAATCATCACTGACAGTTAAATCGGTTGACCAATTCGCACCTGTTCTCCAATACACATTAAATGGAACTAATGCACCATCTTCTTTATCTCCAAATATCAATCTGTTTTTTTTGTATGGACTACCATACTCAATTAAATACTCTTTAGAATTAAATGTGTAATCTGAACTTAGCCTTGGGCTTTTTGGTGGTTGAAGGAAGTTATAAATACCATATCCAACTATTAAGATTGCTATTATTAAAATTATTTTTTTCATAATTATAAATTTTAATTGCGAATATAATTGAAAATTTTATCTATGGTAACTATTTAATTTTTGAGTTACTAATTTCTTCAGTCATTTCTAATAATTTAAGTTCTTTATTATACTGAGCATTAATAATAAACTTTTTATTTTCAAGAATAAATTTATATATATGATGATCAGTAAGTGGGGTAGGTATTTTTTTTATTTTATCATATTCTATCCATTCTAATTTACCTTCATCAGAAGTAGGGGGGAGTATATATTTAATTTCGGAACAGAAAATATATGAAATCCAATTATAATCGGTTGGTGACGACTCTGTTAGAATACCAAAAAATTTTGGTTCTTTTATAATTATTCCAGTTTCTTCTAATGTTTCTCTAATTACTCCATCTTTAGGTGATTCATAATTTTTTAATTTTCCACCAACTGGCACATATTTATCTTTATTAGGTTCATTATATCTTTTTAATAAAAGAAATTTGTTTTTATTTTTAAGTACACAAAGTGTTGCAACTTTCTTGTTTCCTTCTTTATTCATATTTATTATAGCTTAAATAATATTAAACATTAAAAAACATTTCACATTAACATTATCATTTATTAATTTCATACTATAAATCATAATACTTGGGGCTTTTATTTCTCTACGGTTTTTTAACTATTCTTCTCTCTTTTTTATGTTCTATTTTAGAAGCAGTTCTATTGAGCGTAAATCCTACCTTTATTAAAATCAAAATTAAAGATGGTCTAAAATACGCAGAAGATTTACAAAAACTTAAAAATTCAATTGATGAGCCTTTGGTTATTATATTAACATTAAACACAATAGCACATACTGTTGGAGCTATATTGGTTGGTGTTCAGGCAAAAATTACTTATGCTACATTAAATGTTGATAATACTTATTCCTTATTTGGCCTACAAGTAACAGAAGAATCTTTAATTGGTTTTGTCTCAGCCATTATGACCATTTTAGTTTTAATTCTTTCTGAAATAATACCAAAAACTATAGGAGCAAGGTATTGGGATAAACTTGCTAGAATTACAACCATAACATTAATGTCAATTATTCCTATTTTTAAGTTTACTGGAGTATTGTGGTTATTAAAGTTCTTTAGCAATATAGCTGGTAAATCAGAAAGAAAATCAATTTTTAAAAGAGAAGATATTTCGACATTAGCAGAAATAGCTGAAGAGCAGGGTGTTATTAAAGAAAAAGATTCTGATTTTATAAAAAACATAGTAAAGCTTCAAAATGTTAAATTAAGGGAAATAATGACTCCTTCTTCAGTTATTAAATCTGCTGATATGGATTCAACCATTGAAGATTTTTATTCAAAAAACAAAAAGCTTCCATTTTCTAGAATCCCAATATATTCAAAAAATAAAGAGGAAATCAATTATTATGTTCTTAAGGACACTATACTGGAATACGTTATTCAAAAAAATGGTAAAAAGAAACTAAGCGATATAAAAAGACCTATAATTAAAATTGGTTATGAATCTAAGATTACAGTCCTGTTTGATAAACTTCTTAAAAAAAGAGAACATATATCTTTAGTGATTGATGAGTTTGGTGCAGTTAGAGGTATTGTGACTTTAGAGGATATAATTGAGACATTACTTGGACTTGAAATTGTTGATGAAACTGACACTGTTGTAGATTTACAAGTATTAGCTAAGAAAAGAAGAAAGCAATATTTAAAAGATGTTGATTAATTATCTGAATTAAATTGAAATCAAATTTTTTAATTCTAACTATTATATGTTTTATATCATGTAATGAAATTGGAGATGGTAATCCTAAGCCAATTAGTTCATCAATAAATAAAATAATGTCACTAGGGGCATCTAGAGTAGAAGGAGAGAGACCTAATTTCGAAAGTTATCGATATGAACTTTGGAAAAAATTAATTGATAATAATTTTACTTTTGATTTTATTGGTACTCAATCAGATAATGCTAAATACCCTTCTTATAAGAGTTTTAATTTTGACAATGATCACGAGGGTAGAGGTGGCTGGACCTCAAGTGATATGTTAGAAGGTCTTGAGGATTGGTTGAAACAAACAGGTTCTCCTGACTTTGTTTTGTTAAGTTCACCTGGTGGTAATGATGCACTAGAAGGTTTATCTTATTCAGATGCTGTTTCAAATATTAATTCAATAATTGATATTATTCAAAATAACAATCCAAATATTACTATTATTATTGAACAATTGGCTCCTGGACATTCTGAAATTATGACTTCTGAGCTTACATTTTTTTGGG
>CERW01017387.1_pt1 | contig 15168 bp, 14 predicted proteins | sample 530751 | NCBI WGS metagenome assembly CERW01 (sample SAMEA2620929, study PRJEB7988) | marine metagenome | biome: marine biome (ENVO:00000447); feature: surface water layer (ENVO:00002042); material: "saline water (ENVO:00002010), including plankton (ENVO:xxxxxxxx)" | depth 5 m | reverse complement strand
TGGTTTTCAAATATATTTAAAGCATTTTCAACTGTTGAATTTAAAATCTCAGCTATGTTGTAACCTTTCCATCTTATAGATAAAGTTTCAGAATTATATCTTGTTCCACTGCACTCATCGCATACAACGTAAATATCAGGAAGAAAATACATTTCTACTTTGATATTTCCGTCACCTTTGCAATATTCACATCTTCCACCCGGAACGTTAAATGAAAACCTGCCAGGTTTATAACCTCGTATTTTGGATTCTTCAGTTAATGAAAATAAATTTCTTATCTGATCAAATACTCCCGAATATGTGGCAGGGTTTGATCTAGGTGTTCTACCAATTGGAGACTGGTCAATTTCAATAAGCTTATCAATATTTTCTAAACCAGATACACTTTTGTGAAGTCCTGGCATTATAAAATTCTTTGAAAATTCATTTTGAATAGACTTTGATAGAATATCTGTAATCAAAGTTGACTTTCCTGATCCAGATACTCCAGTAACAGATATAAATTTACCTAAAGGAAAATTCACAGTTAAATTTTTTAAATTATTTTCTTTCGCGCCTCTAATAACAATATTTTCATTTTTTCCACTTCTGCGAACTGAAGGATAAGGAACAACTTGCTTGCCAGATAAATACTGGCCAGTAACAGATTTAATGTTTGAAGATACCTTTTCCCATGATCCTTCAGCTACAATTTCACCGCCTTGTTCACCTGCACCCCAGCCAATGTCAATTACATGATCAGAACTTTTCATTGTCTCCTCATCATGCTCTACGACTAAAACTGTATTTCCCAAATCTCTCAAGCGCAACAATGTATCTATAAGTTTTATGTTATCTGCTTGATGCAAGCCTATTGATGGCTCATCTAGTACATAAAGTACGCCTGTGAGACCTGAACCTATTTGAGTTGCAAGTCTAATACGCTGTGCCTCTCCACCAGAAAGCGTAGCTGCACCTCTACTCAGCTGAAGGTAGCTTAATCCAACTTCATTTAGAAATTTTAATCTCTCTTTAATTTCCCTAATAATTGGAATTGCAATTTCATAATCACTACCTGTGAGTTTAAAGTCATTTATTGAATTAGAAGCTTCTTTGATAGAGAGGTTATTGAACTGCCCTAGGGTTAATTTTTCAACTTGAACCAATCTTGATCTTATGTTTAACCTTTCACCATCGCAATCAGCACAAGGGAGCTCTCGCATGAATTGTTTATAGTATTCTCTTGCAGCATCTGAACTAGTTTCTTCATAATTTTTTTTAAAAGTTGGAACTATACCTCGATATGGCTTGTGCCAAACTCTTGAATTTCCAAATCTGTTGACATACCTTATTACAGTTTTCTCTCCTTTTGAACCATGTAGTAAAATATCTTTTTGTTTTCTTGTTAAATTTTTGTATGGCTCATCAACAGGAATGTCAAAATGCTCACAGACTCCATGAACCTGAGCTCTGAAATATTTCCGAGTTGACATATCAGGAAATACATTTTCATTAATAGACAAATCAAAATTTTTAATTAACAAAGCTTCATCTATTTCGTAACTTACTCCCAAACCATTACAAGACTCACATGCTCCAAATGGTGAGTTGAAAGAAAAATCTCTTGGTTCAAGTTTGTCAAATGACGTTCCACACTTCAAACAACCTAAGTTTTGACTGTAAGTAGTGATTTTGTCATCAGCACTAATATCAACTAATCCAGATGTTAATTCCAGTGCAGTTTCAACTGATTGTGGAAGCCTTCTTCCTGGTGTTTTTTTAATTTTTATTCGATCAATTACTACCGAGATATCATGATTAAAGTATCTATCTAATCTCTTTGCTTCATCTAATCTAATTATTTCACCATCAACAAGAACTCTAGAAAAACCTTGTGCTTGTAAATCTTTAAACAGTGTTTCAAATTCACCTTTGCGAGAACGAACTACTGGAGCCAAGATATCTATACTTGTCCCCTCTTTAAAATTCATGATTTGATTTACTATGAAACCTACAGATTGTTTCTCTATTTTATTGTTGCAACTAGGACAGTAACTGATTCCAATTCGAGCCCATAAAAGCCTCAAATAATCATGTATTTCTGTCACAGTGCCAACGGTAGACCTAGGACTACGAGAAGAAGTTTTTTGATCAATAGCGATTGCAGGAGACAAACCATCAATGCTTTCAACGTCTGGTTTTTCCATTTGACCTAAAAATTGTCTGGCATACGCAGAAAGGCTCTCTACATACCTTCTTTGACCTTCTGCATAGATTGTATCAAAAGCTAGTGAAGATTTACCTGAGCCAGATAATCCAGTAATAACTACTAGTTTGTTTTTGGGGATATCAACTGAAACATCCTTTAGGTTATGTTCCTTTGCTCCTTTTACTTTGAGTATTTCTTCTTTCATTCTGAATAATTATTAATTTCTTTTCTAAGTTCTTTAAGCTCGTCTCTTAATCTAGCAGCAAGCTCAAACTCTAATAAATCAGCAGCTAAATTCATTTCTTTTTCTATATTTTTGGATAATTTAATTAAATCAGTCTTTGAAGCGTCATTTAAATTAAGTTTTGATTTACTAATACTTATATTGCTGCTTCCTCTTGTTTTTTCAACCAACTCTAAAATATCAGTGATTTCTTTTTGAATTGTTTTGGGTGTAATATTGTTAACTCGATTATGTTCTTGTTGAATGCCTCGTCTTCTTTCAGTTTCATTAATAGCAAATGTCATTGAATCGGTAATTTTATCAGCATACATTATTACATAGCCTTCTTGATTCCTAGCGGCTCTACCTATTGTTTGAATTAAACTAGTTTCAGATCTTAAAAATCCTTCTTTATCGGCATCTAAAATAGCTACTAATTGAACTTCAGGTAAATCGAGGCCCTCCCTCAAAAGATTAATGCCTACCAATACATCGAATTCACCTTTTCTCAAATCTCTAAGTATTTCTATTCTTTCAAGAGTATCTATATCAGAGTGAAGGTATCTAGTTTTCATACCGGCTTTTAATAGGTAATCACTTAAAGCCTCGCTCATTTTTTTTGTTAATGTAGTAACCAAAACACGATTTCCGTTATTAACAACTGACTCAATCTCTACAAGTAAATCCTGTATTTGGTTTTCAGTAGGCTTTACAATTATTTTTGGATCTATAAGGCCTGTAGGTCTTATGACTTGCTCAACGAATTTTTCTGAGTTTTCTTTTTCCCACTTACCAGGTGTAGCGGAAACTAATATTGTTTTATTAACTTTATCTTCCCATTCTTCAAACTTAAGTGGTCTGTTGTCCAATGCAGAAGGTAATCTAAAACCGTAATCAACAAGTGTTGTTTTTCTTGATTTATCTCCTTCATACTGTCCTCTAATTTGTGGTATAGCTATATGACTTTCATCTACAACCATTAAAAATTCATTTGGGAAAAAATCTAAGAGTGTAAACGGAGCTTGACCAGGCTTTCTTCCATCGAAATATCTTGAATAATTTTCTATCCCGGAGCAAACACCAAGCTCAGACAACATCTCTAAATCATATTTAGTTCTTTGCTCGATTCTTTGAGCTTCTAAGAGCTTGTTTTCTGATTCAAATTTTTTAACTTGTGATAACATATCTTTTTCAATTTGACTTAACGCATTCTTTCTTGATTCATCTGATATCACATAATGTGATGCAGGAAGAATTGCTAATTCAGTCAGCTTTTCTAAAATCTCACCGGTTGTTGGATCTATTCTTGAGATATTTTCTATCTCATCACCAAAAAATTCTATTCTAAAAATAGTTTCTTCATACACAGGGAATATATCTAAAGTATCTCCTTTTAATCTAAAAGAACCTCTTTGAACTACTAGATCATTTCTTACATATTGTTGTTTAACTAATTGCAAAAGAAGATTATCAATTTCAAACTCTTCACCTTTAATTATTGGAATTAATTTATTTCTATACTCTACAGGAGAACCTAGTCCATAAATACATGAGACGGATGAAACAACAATTACATCTTCTCTAAGCAAAAGTGCGCTTGTCGCAGAATGTCTTAATCTATCTATTTCCTCATTGATATTTGCATCTTTTTCAATAAATGTATCTGTACGAGGAACGTATGCTTCCGGTTGGTAATAGTCGTAATAAGAAACAAAATACTCTACTCTATTTTTTGGAAAAAACTGTCTGAATTCATTTGCTAGTTGGGCAGCTAGAGCTTTATTAGGTGCTAATACTAAAGAAGGGAGTTGACATTCTTCTATTAACCATGCGATTGTTGCAGATTTACCAGACCCGGTAATTCCCTTTAATGTTTGATGCGTTATATTGTTATCTAAACCTTTTTTTAATTCTTTTATTGCATTAGGTTGATCACCTTTTGGCTGAAATTCTGATATAACTTCAAACTTATTCATAATAAATTATAACTCTTTTATAAATTCTGAATAAAATCGTTGAAGTCAAGAGTTGTTGTTGAATAACCGATCTAATTCATTTTCTAATTCATTTAAATCTTTATTGTGAACAATTGTGCCTAAACTTTTCCACCAATCGTCATCTCTTTGATTTTCCATCCTATTTAGGATATCTTCATTCTGCATTCCTCTTTTAAGAAGTCTATTAATCCTAGTTTCAGGATCAGCAAAAATAACAATGCAATCAAAATCATTATATAAATTTTTTGGTGCTGAAACTTCTACGAATAGCTCACCATCCGTATTTTGTATTACTTTTTGTAATTCATGAAGCACCTTAGGATGTAAATAATTCTCAAGTATTAATAATTTTTCTTTGTTATTGAAAACTATATTCGCCAATAATGGCCTATCAACTACTCCGTTAACCAAAGCTTCGGGAAACTCTTCTTTTAAAAATTCTATAGACTGTGCAGAAGTTAGTATCTTATTAGACACTTCATCTAAATCAATTGTCTCGAATCCTTTAGTACTTAAGTATTTTATAGCAGTTGATTTACCACTGCCTATAGGTCCAGTAATTATATAAACTTTTTTGGCCATAATTAAAGATTAAGCGGAAAAAGAATAAATTACGAGTTACCTATTCCTCTTTCTTTTAATTCTTGAAGAATATTTTCAAGAGACTCGTCTACACCCTCAACAGTCTGGCGCTTAGGAGCTTCTTCTTCAGAAGTTGATGAATGTGTTTTTGGTTTGTCTTTATTTTCTTCTACTTCTTTCCAATTTGGATCGGCTTTTTTAATTGATAAATTAACTCTTCTCTTTTCAATATCTAGCTCTGTAATTTTTATTTTAACTTTCTGACCCAAAGCTAGAGCAAGTTCTGGTGAGTCTACTTTATCTGAAGAAATTTCAGAGACATGAACTAAGCCCTCAACTCCTTTTCCAATAGTGACAAATGCTCCGAAAGGAACAACTTTAGTGACTTCCCCATCGACAATGTCATCTTCTTTGTAATGAAGTTCAAAATCTAACCAAGGATCTTCGTTGACTTGTTTAATCGATAAAGAGATTCTTTCTTTATCATTGTCAATTTCTAATACCTTAACAGTTACTGGATCTCCAACTTTTACAATTTCATTTGGATTTTCTACATGACGCCATGAAAGTTCAGAAACGTGAACTAAGCCGTCCATTCCACCTATGTCAACAAATGCACCAAAACTTACAATCGATGAAATTTTTCCTTCTTTTACATCGCCTACTTGAAGATCATCTAGAAAACCTTGTCTCTCCTCAGACATCTCTTCCTCTAAATGCGCTTTTCTTGAGAGAACTATGTTGTTTCTTTGTCTATCAAGTTCAAGAATTTTTGCCTCTATTTCTTCACCAATATATGAAGACAACTCTTTTACTCTTCTAACGTCAATAAGAGAAGCCGGCAAGAAGCCTCTTACCCCGATATCAACTATTAACCCACCCTTAACGGATTCAATAACAGTTCCTTTAATTGATTTTTTGTTATCAGAAATTTCCTGTATATCTCCCCATGCTTTTTCATATACAGCTCTCTTTACAGAAAGAATTAACCTTCCTTCATCATCTTCTTTGTCTAAAACTAAAGCCTGAATTTTTTCACCTTCGTTTACTAATTCTTTTGGGTTTACGCCTTTTCTTACAGACAATTCTCTTGAGGGTATTACGCCTTCGGACTTATATCCGACATCTACCATTACTTCATTTCTATCAACTCGAACGATAGTACCTTCAATAACATCTCCATTGTTAAAAGATACCAATGTTTGTTCAAGCAGTGCTGGGAAGTCTTCTGGTTTTATATCTTCAGGGAGTTCGACGACATTAGAAGGAGAGGTAGTCTCTTCATTATTACTTGTCATATTTATTGTTTTTTCCAATCATAGTGTTGCGACAATAAGAATAACATATCTGTGATTTTTACAAACTAATTATTAAAATTTGCAAGTGAATTATTTACTTTGGTATTTACATAAAGAGGTACATCTAATTTCACTGCGTTCTTCATCTTTTCTGATACTATCTTTGAAACCTTTTCAACATCTTTATTCTTAACTTCTACAACTATTTCATCATGTATTTGAAGGAGTAAATTTGTATCTTTAAATTTATCAAGTTCAGACCTTACTTTGATCATTGCTATCTTCATGATATCCGATGCAGTTCCTTGAATTGGTGCATTCATTGCAATGCGTTTACCCATAGCTTTTAATTGAAAATTTGACGATGCTAACTCTCTTATGAATCTTTTTCTTCCAATAAGTGTTGTAGTAAAAGTATTTTTTTCCGCGTCTTTTACTACTTGATCTAAAAAACCTTTTACTTTTGGAAATTGATCAAAATAGGCGTCTATTAAATTTTTTGCCTCCTTTTGAGATATATTCAAGCTTTTAGATAGACCGAATGCTTCCATGCCGTAAATAAGTCCGAAATTAACTTCTTTAGCTTTCCTTCTCATTTCAGGATTTACATTACCTATTGATTCATTGAAAATTCTAGCTGCAGTTTCGGAATGAATATCGGCACTTTCATTTTTCAAAATTGCTATCATTTCTGAATCTTGACTTAAATGGGCTAGTACTCTTAATTCAATTTGGGAATAGTCCGAAAGAATAAATTTCATGGATGGTTTAGCAACAAAAAAATCTCTAATTTCTTGACCCAATTCAGTTTTGTTTGGTATGTTTTGAAGATTTGGCTTCTCAGATGAAAGTCTTCCAGTAGTTGTACCAAATAGATTGTAGTGTGTATGAATTTTTGAATCTTCTGATACTTCGGGTATTAGGCCATCTACATAGGTAGATCTAATTTTTTCTAATTCTCTATATTTTAAAATATATTTAGGTAAGTCGTGTTCCTTGGCTAACTCCTCTAACACACTTGCATCTGTAGAGGGTGCTCCTTTTGGTGTCTTCTTTATAACAGGATAATTTAATTCATTGAAAAATATTTCTGATAATTGCTTTGGTGAATTTAAATTAAATTCTTTATCAGTAATTTCGAAGCATTTATTTTTAAGTTTTTTAAGTTTTACTGACAAATTTTTAGAAAGTTTTTTCATCTTTTCTTGTGATACTGAGATTCCTTGACTTTCCATATCGGATAATATTTTTAACATTGGAAAATCTACATCAGTATAAATTCGATACAAGGCTGAATTAGACTCAAATTTTTCGATATCTTTCTTGATATTGCTAATTTTAGATTTAAAAAATGTAACATAGTCCTCTGCAGTTGATTTGTTGTGGATTTCACCCTGTCCATTAAGGTGTTTTGATATATTTAGTAAATTGTCAGGCTTAATGCTTGGATCATTCAAGAACAACATGCAATCATATGCTGTAAAGCTACCCATTTCAATATTAGGTTCAGAATTAAATAGCTCTTGGGAGCTTAAAGATATAACATTTTGAAAAATTTTTAATGATTCAAACACTCCGTATTGTTTCTCATTTACAAAATAATTTTTATTATCAAATGCAAAAACTATGCTGGTGGCATCTATATTTTCTTTTATATTTTCAATTTCTAAGGCTTTTTTTTCAATTTTTTCTTTTGAAACCGTTTCACGTTCACCAAGAAACCTACTTAATTCATATTTAATAATTTCATCTCTAGATTGCTCAAGTATGTCTCTATTGTGAAAAACTGTCTCATTTAATTTTGTAGTAGGTACTTGTAAATCTAAATCTGTTTTAATTTTGGCTAAATCTTTACTCATCAGCAAGATTTCTTTATTTTCTACAAAGTTTGCTTTTAATTTTGGTGTAAGGTCCTTTAAATTTTTATAAATATTTGAAATATTTTTATATTTTTGTAAAAGAGTTATAGCAGTTTTTTCTCCTACGCCAGGCAATCCTGGAATATTATCAGACTTGTCTCCTTTAAGAGCTAAATACTCTACATATTGATTTGTTGAAATTTGATATTTGTCTTCAAATACTTTTCTGTCATATATCTCAACATCAGATATTCCCCTTTTCGTGTACATAATTTTGGTTTTAGAGCTTATTAATTGAAATGAATCTCTATCGCCAGTGACAATAGTTACCTTATTATTTTTTTTGTTAAAGTAATGTGACAAACTACCAAGAACATCATCTGCTTCAAAACCTTCCAAAGATAACTGAGGCAAGTTGAATTTTGAAAGTAAATTTTGAAGTTCTTTTATTTGAATTTTAAAATTATCAGGAGAAGATGATCTGTTTGCTTTATAATCTTCATAAATTTCATTTCTAAAAGTCTTTTTTGATACATCCCAAGTAATAATAATTTTTTCTATATCATAATTGTTTACAAGCTTTGATATCATCATTAAAAATCCGTGAATTACATTTGTAGGGAATCCATCTTTTGTTGCTAATGTTTCCGGTAAAGCATAAAAAGCTCTAAAAGCAATACTGTGGCCATCTATAAGGAATATCACTATCTTATTTTAAACTTAATAATTTTTTCTCTCATTCATCTACATATCAAATATAATCCTTATAAAGCCCGGATGGCGGAATTGGCAGACGCGCTGGATTCAAAATCCAGTATCTTCGGATGTGGGGGTTCGACTCCCCCTCCGGGTACTTTATCTGTTAATGGATGATGTATAAATTCAAAATTACTTAATATTAGAATATGAACAATAAAACTATTCTTGGAACAACAATTATATTTATTATTACTGTAATAATTTTTATTACTAGTTCGTCACTAAATTCTGATAATTTTGGGGATAGTTTTATAGAACAAATTAGAATTTCTGACAGCGAGAAAACACTTGATGATATCTCAGACGAAATTCTCATTCAGGTTGGAAAAGATATATGTAACAGTTCTAGCGAATGGAAAGATGAGCAAAATTCTTTAAATGTAATATTTAATTTGCTAAAAGAATATGTAATTGAAGTTGAATTAAATGATAGGATTATTCCTATTTTGCGATTTCAATCTACTTATGAATTGTGTCCTGAAAATATTTCAGTATTAGAAAACCTGTTTAATAATGCAAAATAAAATTATTCTTCAGCGAATTCCACAACTTATGTTTGGACTATTTCTATGTGGCTTTGGATTAGCATTTACTATAGAAGCCAACCTAGGGCTAAATTCATGGGATGTTTTTCACGATGGTTTTAGTAAACTTATTGGAGTCAAGATAGGATTTGCAGGAGTTCTAACTGGATTCATCTTATTACTGGGTTGGATTCCTTTAAAACAAAAGCCATTTATTGGAACTATTTTAAACATTTTAACCATAGGAAATGTTATTGATTTAACAATGTACTACCTCCCTAGTCCAGAAAGTTTGTATTTAAAAATAATATTTCTTGTATTTGGTACCGTAGTTTTTGCATTAGGTGTTGGAGTTTATGTTGGTTCAGGCTTGGGTCCGGGTCCAAGAGATGGAATAATGGTTGGAATTGCTAAATTAGGACCGAGCATTAGGGTAACAAGAATTGGAATTGACTTTACTGCTTTTGTTATCGGAGTTTTTCTTGGTGGATCATACGGACTTGGTACAATTTTTATGGTTGTATCAGTTGGGCCTATAGTTCAATATTCACTTAAAAAATTTGATAAGGGTGCTATTTTCTCACTTTAGAAATTAAAGATTTTTGATTGATTTCTTTTTCTTCTTTTGACTTAAGTATATTTTTAAAATATACAAGACGTCTTATTGATGATATAAAATCAAATTTATCAATATCTATTTTTTTTGACAAATCCTCAACAGTGCTCCACTTGTAATTGTTGATATTAATTACAGCGGAATCGACTTTACGTATGTAATCTATTTTTTTAATTAGCGAATTGCACTTACTTGAGCAGACCAAATATTTATCAGATACGTTTTTATACAATATCCTGCCGCAGTAGTTACATCTAGTAGAGTATTTAGACACTTATAACTGTGTTTTGACTATTTCTTGTGTTGAATCTGGAAGTGATTTTAATATTCTTCTTGGCTTTCCTCTAAAGTTTACTCTCGAAGCTTGTTCTTGACCCATAAAACAACCTTTATAAAAATCAACAAAACTTTCGAGCCACTTTATCTCATTAGGTAATAATCCCATTTCAATAATATTTAAAGAAGGAAGTTCGTAAAATATTTCAATTTCAAACCAATCAACAGAATTTTCAGATTTTGTCGATGTTCGAACCTTTAATATTTCTTCAACGTTTGAAATTTCAAAAAGATTATTTTCTTTCAATATATTTAATTCACAATTTATACGAATTTTATATTTTTCCAAAAGTTCTTTAAGCTCAACTAAATGTTCTTCAGTTTGAAATATTTTTACTTCGTTGTTACTAAAAGTAAAAATAAACCAAAATTTTACTTTCCCATCTGGTCCAAGCAAATAGGAAAATTTAATTTCGTTTTCATTAATTGAGTTTGATACAAGTGAATCAATAAAAGAGTAAGCGTCATCACCTGCTATATTCATCGAACTAGTTGATTTCAAAATATGCATAATCTTATATTGTACTTAACCAATCTAAATTTAATAAATATAGAACATCTTGAAAAAAAGAAGCAAGTAAGTAGATTTTATCTGTAAAAATTAAATAACCAAGTCCAATTAATGTTATACCCGATATATTTGTTGAATATTTTTGAAAATTAGTGAAAACTTTATTTTTTAAATTTATCTTATCTGAGAGTACGGCAATTAAAAGAAATGGGATTGCTAAACCCAGCGAAAACAATATTAAATACATTACTCCAGAATATAAAGTTTCAGACTTAGAGGAAAGTGTTAGTAAAGCTCCAAGAACAGGGCCTATACAAGGTGTAAAACCAAATCCAAATGTAAATCCCATAATAAAATTTTTTGACTTTGAAAAATCGTTAATATCAACAACATTTGAACTATAAAAATATCTCTTATTCAGAGAAGGTATAAGAAGTACTAAACCAAAAACTATAATTATGATTCCACTAATTTGACCTAATAAAGATGCATTTCTACTAAAGAATGAGCCAACAGAACTTGCTAAAGCTCCTAAAGATACAAACACAATTGAAAACCCAATCACAAATTGTAAAGCACCGCTTACCCTTGAAATTTTTGAATTCTTATTTAATGAAAATATTGCAAAATACCCAGGTACTAGAGGGAGCACGCACGGTGAGAAAAAAGATAAAGCTCCAAAAAAGAAAGCTATTGATGCATTAATTTCCATACTTTAAATATATACTTTGATGAAAATTAAAAATAATGTTACTTAAAGCCTTCTTTTCTTCTGTATTTAGTACAAATAATACAAGACTCTAATTTATGGCCCCTTGCTGGGCAGTACTCTCTCCCATAAAATATGATCTGCAAATGTAATTTATTCCATTTATCTTTAGGAAAAAGTCTTTTGAGATCTTTTTCAGTTTTTTCTACATTTTTTCCACTTGATAAACCCCACCTCCATGCAAGCCTGTGTATATGGGTGTCTACTGGAAATGCTGGATACCCAAATGCTTGGCTCATTACGACTGAAGCTGTTTTGTGACCAACACCTGGCAGGTTTTCTAAATCATGAAAATTTTGTGGAACTTTTGAGTTATGATTATTGACCAACAACCTAGATAATCCACTGATAGCTTTTGACTTTTGAGGTGACAAGCCACATGGCCTAATGATTTTTTCAATTTGCTTTGTAGTCAAATTTAACATTTTTTCTGGAGTATCAGCTTTATCAAACAAGATTGGAGTTATTTGATTTACTCGTTCATCTGTGCATTGAGCTGACAAAACCACTGAAATTAGAAGTGTGAAGGGATCATTGTGTTTTAATGGAATTGGAGTCTTTGGATAAAGCTTTCCAAGAATATTAATTATGTCTTTTACTTTATTTTCTTTACTTATTACCACTTTATTATTTTATACAATATATTAAAGTTCTCTCATATGTTCATAAATGAAAAAAGTAAGTCTCTTTTTGCATTATTTATTTCTGCATTATTTTTTGGATCAACATTTTTAATTGTAAAAAACTTATTAGATACCTTCAGTCCAACGTTCATCGTATTTCTAAGATATATAATTGCAGCAATTGTTTTTGCAATAATTGGTGGGGTTCCCAAAAAAATAACATGGAAACCTGGAATTTTGATGGGTTTCTTTCTCTGGTTAGGATATACAACTCAAACGCAAGGCTTACTGACAACATCTACAATTAACTCCGGTGTTGTAACTGGATTTTATATAGTGATGACACCTTTTCTTTCAAGATATTTCAATAAAACAAAATTAGCTACAAAAAACTATATTTATTCAATACTTGGATTTACGGGAATAGTTCTAATATCAATAAACGACATTTCACAAGTTTTTGGAAATTTGTTTACCCTCATATGTGCAGTAGCTTATGCAATGCATATTGTATTAGTAGAAAGATATGTAAAAAATCAAAATATTTCACAACTGATGTTTGTTCAGTCACTTACAGGAGGAGCGTTGTGTCTGCCGTTAATATCATTTTCTGAATTGAATTATTTACCAAATTACTTATTACCAATAATATTTTTGGGACTAGTAGTTAATGTAGGTGCATTTTATTTACAACTTTATGGTCAAAAAGTCATAAAGGCATCAACTTCAGCATTGATATTAAGCTTAGAAGCAATTTTTGCATTGCTTATTGGTATATTGGTTGCAAATGAATACCTAAATTTATTAAATTGGTTTGGGGTAGTTCTTGTTCTGATGTCTATATATTTTGTAATTAAAGAATAGATTTTTCTTGATTCAAAGAATTTATAAATTTCATTATTAATCTTAAAAAGAAAACTAATACGAAAAATGACGATATCAATATGATTAATAATCTTGGTCCTTCAGTTACAGGTATAACACAATTAACAAGATCATTACAAATTCCAAAACCGCTTCCGCCTCTTGAAATATCATAAATAATTAAAAGTGGGTAAGCCAAAATAATCAATAAAGAAACTAGAATTAAAAAAACAATTATCCTTAATAAAAACATATTTTTATTATTTTAATATAGTTACATAAATGAAAGTAAAGTTAATAAGTTATTCTACGCCAACAGAAGAATTCTTAGATGATGGTATTGACAACGCTCAAGAACTTGTCGCTTTTTGTGCTAGAGTTTCTAATCCATCTAATCAGCTAAATACAGAAACCAGTGAAAAATTAATAAAGTATCTCATTAAAAATGCTCATTGGTCACCACTCGAAATGGTTAGTGCATGTTTAGAAATTGAGACAACTAGAGATATTGCAAGGCAAATTTTAAGGCATAGGTCTTTTAGTTTCCAAGAATTTTCTCAACGATATGCAAACCCTGTTAAAGATCTTGAGTTTGTTACAAGAGAAGCAAGATTACAAGATCCTAATAATCGTCAAAACTCTATTGAAAATGATGATAAAGAAATTTCTGATGTGTGGAAAGAAAAACAAGAAAATTTAATTGAGAATGCAATAGAAACATACAATTGGGCCATTGAAAATGGGATAGCAAAAGAACAAGCCCGAGCTGTTTTACCAGAAGGAAACACTGTTAGTAGAATGTATATGAATGGCACGCTTAGAAGTTGGATACATTACATAGAATTAAGATCTGGTAATGGAACTCAAAAAGAACATATGGAAATAGCTGTTGCGTGTGCTGAGGTTATTACAAAGATTTTTCCTATGAGCAAAAATTTAGACTAAGAATCTAATTTATATTTAAATACTAAGTATTCTTCTTCGACATTAAATTCTGAATCAGCAATTATCATAAAATCTTGAAAATCAGTTTCAGCTTGCTTAATAAAAGCCAAACGATCATCACCGCCTACTGGTGGTATAGATCTATTTTTTACGGCTTCTGCTCTCTCTTTATATCTCTCTATAAATTCTTCTACATTAAAACCCATAAAAATATATTAGTTAGTTAGTTAGTAATGTGTTAATCTCATTTTTCAATTGATTTGTTTTCTTAACTTTAATCTCTTTTAATTCGAGTAGTTTTATTTTTGATCCTCCATGAACTTCAAGCTCAACATTTGATAAACCAGGGTATTTCTCCAGCAGTTCTTTCAATAAAATTAGATTCTTTTTATCAAGTTTTTCTTCTGTTACAGATATTCTTAATGGGGACGTATCTAAATCTTCAACCATTTTAGAAGGCTCAATAACTTCAAGATCCCTTGCTCGAATAGTGTTTTCTGATCCTCCAACATAAGTACCTGAAACTTTTAAATATATCTCACCATCAATGTTTGTATTATATTTTTCTACTAATTTGTTAAATAAAAGCACTCCTAACGAACCTGTAGTGTCTTGTAGGTCAAACTGAATCCATGGATTCCCTCTTCTAGATACTCTTTTTTGAACATTTGAAATAAGTCCAGCTATTACAACATTTACTTCTTCTTCTTCTTCGAAGCTCTGAAGTTCTATAATAGAATGAGTTGATTCTGATTTTAATACCTCACCATAACCCTCAAGAGGGTCTTCACTAACAAAAAATCCAAGCATTTCTCTTTCCCTCTCAAGTTTTTCTTTTTTGGGCCATTCAATTTCTTTAATAGTTGCTAAATTTTCATTTTGTTCATCTAGATCAAATAAAGAAGCTTGGTTATTTGCTTTTTTAATTTTTAGATTTTTTGCATCATCTATCAAATCAGGAATCGCATTGAATACACCTTTTCTTGGATAGCCGAAATAATCAAATCCCCCACCTTGTGCAAGTGCTTCTATACCCCTTTTGTTTAATGATCTTGAATCTATTCTTGATAAAAA
>CERW01030714.1_pt1 | contig 16006 bp, 20 predicted proteins | sample 530751 | NCBI WGS metagenome assembly CERW01 (sample SAMEA2620929, study PRJEB7988) | marine metagenome | biome: marine biome (ENVO:00000447); feature: surface water layer (ENVO:00002042); material: "saline water (ENVO:00002010), including plankton (ENVO:xxxxxxxx)" | depth 5 m | reverse complement strand
TAAGTAATTATGTCAGAGGAAAATCTATTGAGATATTAGTAGTAGGAATTGCCTCAGCAATTATCTTTGCATCATTAGGCTTAAATTACACTGCACTTCTTTCTGTATTAGTTGGTGTCTCAGTTTTAATACCTTATGTTGGAGCATTTTTGGTAACCATACCTGTACTAGTAGTCGGGTTGATACAGTTTGGATTGACAGCCGACTTTTATATTTTAACTGGGCTTTACTTATTACTTCAGGCTTTAGACGGGAACCTATTGGTTCCTTTAATTTTTTCTGATGCAGTTAAATTACATCCTGTCATAATAATTTTAGCTGTTTTCGTTTTTGGAAGTATGTTTGGTTTTTGGGGAGTGTTTTTAGCAATACCAATAGCAACTTTTGTAAAAGCTATTTGGAATGCTTGGCCTTCACAGGCTTAATTAAGAGACTTAATTTCTTCTAAAACCTCGGCAACGTGACCTTTCACCTTTACGGCTCGCCATTCTTTAACAACTTTCCCATCTTTATTGATAATAAATGTACTTCTATCAACCCCCATATATTCTCTTCCATACATAGATTTAAGTTTCATTACATCAAATGCTTTACAAACTTTTTCATCAGGATCAGACAATAAGTCAAAAGGAAAATTTTGTTTTGATTTAAAGTTTTCGTGTGACTTAATTGAGTCTCTAGAAACCCCAATTATTTCAGTATTTAAAGATTTAAATTCTTTATAAGAATCTCTAAACTCCTGACCCTCAGTAGTACAACCAGGTGTGCTATCTTTTGGATAGAAATAGATAACAAGATTTTGACCTATAAAATCTTTTGATGAAATAGTTTTATCCCCAGTTATTGCTGCTGTAAATTTAGGTATTTTTTTCCCTATTATTTTTTTTGTCATTTTTTTTCCTTAATTGATAATATGAAATGATGTATAGTCATATTCTTTACTGAAATAAATATTCATGCAAGCCCCTAAAGGAAGTTTAGTAGCACTAGTAACTCCATTAAAGTTAAATGGTGATGTTGATTATGGCTCTTTAGAGAATCTCATTGAATGGCATGTTGAAGAAGGAACAAATGGAATTGTGTCTGTAGGAACAACTGGAGAATCTGCAACATTAAGCGTTATAGAGCATTTAGAGGTAATCACAAAAACAGTTAAATATGTTAATGGAAGAATTCCTGTTATTGCTGGAACTGGAAATAATTCAACTCGCGATTCAATTTTATTGACTCAAAAAGCTAGAGATGCTGGAGCAGATTTTTCATTACTTGTTTCTCCTTACTACAATAAACCAAACCAAGAAGGTTTAATTAATCACTATTTGCAAATAGCTGATTCTATTGATATTCCTCAAATTCTTTATAACGTTCCTTCTAGAACAGGATGTGATATTTTGCCTGAAACTGTAAAAATATTAGCTGATCATGAGAATATAATTGGAATTAAAGAAGCTCTTGATGATATGCAAAGAATTCAAGATCTTTTAGATATTTCTTTTGCATTAAAAAATAAAAAAGACTTTTATGTTTTATCTGGGGATGATCCAACATTTCTTGATTCTATGAAATTTGGGACTGACGGAGTTATATCGGTAGTTGCAAATGCAATACCTAGGGAAATTTCTGATATATGTAACTTAGCATTAAATAAAGAATTTATTAAAGCTTATGAAATAAATGATATTTATTCAAATTTCTATAAATTATGCTTCATTGACTCAAACCCAATTCCAATTAAATGGATAATGTATAAACTTAATAAAATACAAAACAGCATTCGTTCCCCTTTAATTAATCTAAATGAAACTTTTCATCAACAGATCATGTCAGAGATGGTAAAATTAAAATTATTATGAAAAATACACTTATAGGTTTTCTTACAGTAACTTTTATTTCTTCATGCTCATATTTAACTGGGCCAGAGGGACTTTTTCCAGAAACAAAATATGATTTTTTAGAAGAGGAGGTTTCTCCAAGCCTAAGAATTCCTGAGGAATTAGATAAGATTGATAAAGAAAATCATTATCCAATTGCATACATTGTAAATAACAATATTGCTAAAGATGTTCCTAAACCGAGGCAGGTTTTTTCTTCTGGAGGAGCTTCAGAAGTTCAATTAAGAAGATTAGGTGAGTTAATGTGGATTTATGTTGAAACATTGCCATCAACAGCTTGGCCAATATCAAAAAATTACTGGGAAACTTCTAGCTATCAAATAATTTCAACAGATGCTGAAACAGGAGTTATAAAAGTAGCAATTGACGATAATTCTAGTTATGAAATGATAATTGAACATGGTATTAAAGAAGCGTCTACAGAAATTTTTTTAAAGCAGATTAATAATAATAATGAAGACATTACAGATATTGAATCTATTAAACCTGAATTTCAAAAGGTAGTAGATTATTTAGCAGCATCTGTTGAAAATTTCTCTGGAACGTCTCTTGCTGCTCAAAGTCTAAATGAAAAAAAGAAAGCAAGAATTTTTACACAAAATGATCAAACAGTTATTGAGCTTGATTTAACCTATCCAAGAGCCTGGTCAGCAGTTAGCAGAGCTTTAACTGCAGGGAATATTGTCACCAATGATAGAAATAGAGATAAAGGAATCTTTTATGTTAGTTATGCTAGCGAAGTTGAAGCTGGCTTCTTTTCTTTTCTGTCTTTTGGGCAAGATGAGAATGAAGAAGGTCTTATTATTGGTGATGAGGCAGAATTCGAAATAAAAGTTAAATCATTAGGATCTAGAACAATTATTACTGCCGAAGCTACTAACGGGAGCATCGAAGATGCTGAAACATTATTATCTAAAATAAATGAGTCACTAAGCTAATGAAAAAAATAAATGAAATCACAACTGGTAAAGCTAAATCTTTATACACAACTGATGTATCTGATCAATTAATTATGCATTTTAGAGATGATACTTCAGCTTTTGACGGAAAGAAGAAAGAAGCTTTGCTTGGCAAAGGGGCAGTAAATAATCAATTTAATGCTTTTATTATGGAGCATCTTGAAGCAAAAGGTGTTAATACTCATCATATTGAGGTTTTAAATTCTACAGATTCTTTGGTTTATAAATTGGAGATGTTTCCTATTGAATGCGTTGTTCGAAATAGAGCAACAGGTTCTATTTGTAGGAGGCTTGGAACTAAAGATGGCTTAATTCTAGATACGCCATTATTTGAATTCTTTCTAAAAGACGATGAGCTGGGAGATCCCTTAATTACTGATGAACATATTTTGTCTTTTGGATGGGCTGGAGAAGAAGATATTAAAGAAATGAAAGAAATAACATTAAATATAAATACAATTTTATGTGAACTATTTCTAAGTAGTAACTTAATCCTGGTTGATTTTAAAGTTGAATTTGGTTTATTTGATGGAAAGTTATTACTAGCTGATGAATTTACTCCAGATGGATGTAGACTTTGGGATACAGAAACATTAGCAAAAATGGATAAAGATAGATTTAGACAAGGTCTAGGTGATGTTGTTGAATCATATCATCAAGTAGCAGATAGATTAGGCATGAATATAAAACTTGACTAAAAAAGTCAAGTATTTATAATTGTCGCGTGAAACTCACCACCAAAAGCAAATATGCTGTTAATGCGCTAACTGAACTCTGTGAACTTCAGAAAAATGGTCCTGTAGCATTATCAGACATTTCTAATCGTCAGAATATAGAAATAACATATTTAGAACAACTATTTAGAAAGTTGCGAATAGCTGGCATTGTAGAAAGTATTAGAGGTAGAAAGGGTGGATATGTATATGCAAAAGACCCATTATATATTTCTATCAAAGAAGTAATGAATGCTGTTGATGAAGACTTAGATGCTACAAGTTGTAGCGGAAGTTCTTCATGTCACGATGGCAAAAGATGCAATGCACATAATCTTTGGAGTGAATTAAATGATGTGGTTGATACATTTCTTAGTAATGTAACTATTTCACACATAGCACAAAACAATAACTCAAACATCGAAATTAAGGAGATAATTTGATGGAACTAAATTCGCAATCAACAATATATTTAGATTATGCATCTACAACTCCAGTAGATCCAAGAGTTGCAAGTAAAATGATGGAGTATCTAACTCCTCAGGGTGAATTTGGTAATCCGGCATCACGATCACATAGATTTGGATGGGCTGCTGATGAAGCAGTTGAGGAAGCTAGATCGCATGTTGCTAATCTGGTTAATTGCGATCCAAGAGAAATCGTTTGGACTTCTGGAGCAACAGAAGCAGACAATTTAGCTATAAAAGGAATAGCTAGATTTTATAAGTCAAAAGGTAACCATATCATTACTTCTAAAATAGAACATAAAGCAGTTCTAGATCCGTGTAGGCAATTAGAGCGCGAAGGATTTGAAGTAACTTATTTAGATCCCGATGAGGGCGGTATTATTACTCCTGAAGCAATAAAAGAGGCATTGCAGGAAAATACTGTTCTAGTTTCTATTATGCATATTAATAATGAACTCGGCACCCTGAATGATATTAATAGCATTGGCAGAGTTGTAAAAGATCATGGCGCTTTTTTTCATGTCGACGCTGCTCAAAGCACCGGCAAAGTGGATATAGACTTATCCACCTTACCAGTTGATTTAATGTCATTTTCAGCACATAAAACATATGGACCAAAAGGTATTGGAGCTCTCTATGTGAGGAGGAAACCTCGTGTAAGAATTGAGGCTATGATTCATGGCGGAGGTCATGAAAGAGGTATGAGGTCTGGAACGCTAGCAACACATCAAATTGTTGGAATGGGCGAAGCTTTTAGATTGGCGCAAGAAGAAATGGAGAATGATATTATAAGAATAAATAGTTTTCATGCAGAATTCCTTAAAGAAGCAATGAAGATTGAGCATGCTTATATAAATGGCGATGTTAAAAATAAAGTACCTAATATTTTGAATATTAGTTTTAATTTTGTTGAAGGTGAATCTCTTATCATGGGGTTAAAAGATATTGCTGTTTCTTCTGGTTCTGCATGTACCTCAGCAAGTTTAGAGCCTTCTTATGTTCTAAGAGCTTTAGGAAGAAAAGATGAACTTGCGCACAGCTCAATAAGATTTTCTTTTGGAAGATTTACTGAGGAAGCTGATGTAAAACGCACAATTAAAATTTTAGGTAATGTTGTAGAAAGATTAAGGGAACTATCCCCGCTATGGGAAATGCATCTAGATGGTATAGATCTTGATGCAGTAGAGTGGGATACACATTAAAATACTTATAGGAGTATAGAATGGCATATAGCAAAAAAGTGGTAGATAAATTTGAAAATACTTTAAATAATCCTCAAGCATTTAAAGTAGGGAAATTCGATCCAAAAGAAGTAAATGTTGGAACTGGAATGGTAGGCGCTCCAGCTTGTGGCGATGTGATGAAGTTACAAATTAAGTGTGAGCAAAAAGGTAATACCCATGTAATTAAGGATGTTAAATTTAAGACTTACGGCTGCGGTTCAGCAATTGCTTCATCTAGTGAATTAGTTGAGATGCTTATTGGTAAAACTCTTGAAGAGGCTAAAGAAATAAAAAATAAAGAGATAGTAGATGCGTTAGAATTACCGCCTATTAAAATTCATTGTTCCGTCTTAGCTGAGGACTCCATAAAGCAAGCCATTAAAGATTTTGAATCAAAGCAATAATAAAATTATGGAAACTTTTAAACCTAACGAACTAACCTTTTCAGATAAAGCTATAGAACATTTTAGTAGCAGCCTTAGCAAAAGAGGTAATGGTCTTGGTATTCAGATCGGGGTTAGAAAAGCTGGATGTTCAGGCTATGAATATTTTTTTGATTTTGTAGATACAATCAGCGATGAATATGTAACTTTTGAAAAAAATGATTGTAAAATTTTTGTTGATAAGCAAAGTCTAAATTTCCTTAAAGGAACCTTAGTTAATTATTCTGAAGAAGGTTTAAATAAGGGGATTAGATTTGAAAATCCAAACGCAAAAGCTGTTTGTGGATGTGGTGAGAGCTTTACCATATAAAAATCATGGCTAAAATAAAAATTTGGCCTCATGAAGAGATCTGCCCTGATGGAGCAATTCTAGACACATTACCTGATGAGACTATTTGTGAGGCTGCTCTAAGAGAAGGCATCAGGATAGAGCATGCATGTGAGATGTCATGTGCGTGTACTACATGCCATTGTATTATAAGAAAAGGTTTTGAAAAATTTGATGATGCATCTGATACTGAAGAAGACATGCTTGATAAAGCATGGGGTCTAGAACAAACTTCAAGATTAAGTTGCCAAGCAATACCTCCTGTTGATGAAGAAATTGAAATAGAGTTACCAAAATATAATATAAATATGGTCTCTGAGGATCACTAATGAATAAATTAGACTGGTTAGATATTAATGATATTGCTATTGAGCTCTATGATAGCTTTCCAGATGTTGATCCACAGTGGATTAGTTTTCCAGATTTGCATAAAAAAATATGCGATTTAGATTGCTTTATTGGGGATCCAGGTAAATCAAATGAACAAATTCTTGAAGCTATTCAGATGACATGGATAGAAGAATACAAATAAGTCTCTTATAATAGCGAAAATTTTTTAATAAGGGTTAATCAATATGAATATACAAAGAACACTTTCTATAATTAAACCAGATGCAGTATCAAAGAATGTTATTGGAAAAATTATAAGTAGGTTTGAAGATAATGGTTTAAAAATAGTTGCTGGAAAATTGCTATCTCTTTCTGAGGAAATGGCCGCTGGGTTTTATGCGGAGCATGAAGGAAGGCCTTTTTTTAAAGCTTTAATAGAGTTTATGACTTCTGGCCCAATTTTTGTTCAAGTCCTAGAAGGTGAAGATGCTGTAATAAAAAATAGAGAATTGATGGGAAGCACTAATCCTGAAGAAGCAGATCCAGGAACTATAAGAGCTGATTTTGCAAAAAGTATTGATGCAAATGCGGTTCATGGATCAGATTCCTTAGAAAGTGCTGTAAGAGAAATCAATTATTTTTTTAATGATAATGAAATTACTTAAATATTATTTTGCAAAATAAAATAAATTTATTAGGCTTTTCTCAAAAATCTTTAGAAGCATTTTTTAAAGATTTAGGACAATCATCATATAGAGCAAAACAGTTAATAAAATGGGTTCATCAAAAAGGTGAATTAGAATTTGATTGTATGACCGATTTTAATAAAGAGCTAAGAGAGAAATTAAAAGAAGTTGCCATTTTAGAACCTCCAAAGGTTCTTAAGACACTCACATCAAATGAAGGTACAAAGAAGTATTTGATAGAGTTAAAATCTGGATCGTCTATTGAGATGGTAAGAATTCCTGAAAAAAATAGAATGACTTTATGTATATCATCTCAGGCTGGTTGTGCGCTTCAATGTACGTTCTGCGCAACTGGCGCTCAAGGGTTTGATCAAAACTTAACTGCTGATGAGATTATAGGTCAAGTTTGGATTGCTAATTATCTCGACAGAGATGAGCCACCTATAACCAATGTAGTTTTTATGGGGATGGGAGAACCACTTTTAAATTTTGATCCAGTAATTGAGTCTATTGAAATTATGCGTAATCAATTAGCTTATTCTCTTTCAAAAAAAAGAATAACTATAAGCACCTCAGGAATAGTTCCTCAAATCAATAGATTAGCCGATACAACCGATGTATCTTTAGCTATCTCTTTGCATGCAGCTGATAATCAATTAAGAGATATCATAGTACCAATTAATAAAAAATATCCTATAAGTGACCTGCTTAGCTCATGCAAGAATTATTTATCTAAACAGACAGGTAAACGCAATATTACAATTGAATATATTCTGATTGATGGAATAAATGATTCAGTAAAACATGCTGCAAGCTTATCAAAAATATTATCTAATATATCTTGTAAAATAAATTTAATTCCATTTAATCCATTCAATGGAAGCGATTATAAAAGATCAACGAATAGAAATATTTATGCTTTTAAAGATTATTTAATTAAAAAGGGTTATATAACAACTTTAAGAATTACTAGAGGTGATGCAATAGATGGTGCTTGTGGCCAACTTGTTGGGAATTTAAAAAATACAGTTAAAGGAAAAGGGGTTATAGAGCATACTAGTATTCATTGATTTTTAAATGCCAAAAGAAAAAAAATTAGAGAGATTAGGGTTAAAGTTTAAGCAAAAGAGGTCTGATCTTAATCTTAGTATTGAAGACATCTCAGTTAAGCTTAATATAAATACCAAGTATCTTTTAGCAATAGAAGATGACGATTATTCAACTTTTCCTGCAAGAACTTTTGCTATAGCTTATTTCAATAAATACGCTAATTTTCTTAACATACTTGATAAATACCCAATTAATGATGAAGAGATAGTTATCCATCCTGAAGCAATAAAGAAGTTTACCTTTTTGAACAAAAATCAAGCCAAGTTTAAAAGCAAAAAACTTAATATAGTTTTTGTATTATTGCTTCTTTCTTTATTTATTTTATTTCATTTAAATAATGATGATGATTTAACAAATGCAGAAAGTGTATTACAGCCGGTCACTAAAAATTTACCAACATCTTCAAAAGAAGAAAATAAAAAAGAATTAATTAAAGTAGATCCAGTAATATCGAATACAGATTTAGAATTATTTTTTTTAGGTAGATGTTGGGTAGAAATATACACAGATAATAAGAAAGCTTTAATCTATAAACTATATAATAAAGATGAAAAATTAAAATTAGACGTTGGAAAAAGCTTTACACTTATAGTAGGAAATATTGATAATGTAGTTGCAGAATATTCAGGAAAGAATATTGATCTTACAAAAAATGCTAACAAACAAAAAGTAAGCATAAATATAATTAAAAATGAGTAATTGGATAAAAAGAAAGCAAACTAAAACTGTTAATGTTGGTGGAGTCCTTGTAGGCGGCAATAATCCAATTGCAATTCAATCAATGACCAATACAGACACCTGTGATGTTTTTTCCACCGTGAAACAAATCAATGATCTTAAAGCTGCTGGAGCAGACATTGTACGAGTTTCTGTTCCTGGTTTTGATGAAGCTAAGGCTTTTAAGAAAATTAAACAAACCGTAGATATTCCATTGGTAGCTGATATTCATTTTGATTATAAAATTGCCTTAGAAGTTGCTGATGCTGCTGATTGTTTAAGAATAAACCCAGGTAATATTGGAAAAATTGATAGAGTAAGTGAAGTAATTAAATCAGCAATAGATAATGATATTCCTATCAGGGTTGGAGTAAATGCAGGCTCACTAGAAAAAGACCTTCAAAAAAAATATGGTGAGCCTAATGCAGATGCTCTTGTTGAATCCGCTTTAAGGCATGTTGATATTTTAGAAAAGTTTAATTTTGAAAATTATAAAATGAGCTTAAAAGCATCTAATATTGAAATGACTGTTGATGCTTACAGAAAAATATCAAATATTATAGATCAGCCACTTCATTTAGGAATTACTGAAGCCGGAAGTTATAGAGCAGGAACAGTTAAATCTTCAATAGGAGTTGGGATGCTTCTTTCAGAGGGTATTGGAGATACAATAAGAATTTCTTTAGCATCTGATCCAGTAGATGAAATCAAAGTCGGATGGGATATTTTAAAAAGTTTAAATATTAGAAGTAGAGGAGTTAAAATCATTGCTTGCCCTAGCTGCTCAAGACAAAATTTTAATGTTATAGAAGTTGTAAATGCTCTTGAAGAAAGATTTGAAGATATTTCTGAAGATATAGAGATAGCAATTATTGGATGTTACGTAAATGGACCTGGCGAATCAAAGGCTGCTGAGATTGGTCTTACTGGTGCATCCCCTAAAAATTTATTATATATAGATGGCATACCTGATAAAAAAATTGCTAGTGAGCATCTAATAGATGAACTTGAAGCGCAAGTTAGACAAAAATTATCATTAAGAGATAATAGTAATGTTATTGTAAGAGGATAAATGACTAAAATTAACTCACTTAGAGGCATGCCAGATTTGTATTCAGATGATTTGATCAGCTGGACGTCAGTAGAAAATAACCTTGAAAATATATTTAAATCTTATTCACTCAAAGAATTAAGAACACCTATATTGGAATACACTGATTTATTTAAAAGATCTGTTGGCGATACATCAGATATTGTTAATAAAGAAATTTATGCATTTAATGATAGAAATGATCAAAGTATTAGTCTTCGTCCAGAAGGTACTGCAGGCGTCATTAGATCGATTATTGAAAAGAAATTAGATCAACAACAATCAAAAATTTGGTATATGGGACCCATGTTTCGTTATGAACGACCACAAAAAGGAAGATATAGACAATTCCATCAAGCTGGAATAGAGCTACTTGGGTATGAAGAAGGCCCAGCAGATTTTGAGATGATATCTATCGTTTCCTCAATTATTAATGAATTAAAAATTACAGACGTAAAACTTAAAATTAATCATTTGGGCGATAATGAATCTAAAGCAAAATTCTCAAGATCTTTAGTTAAATTTTTAGATCCTTACAAAAAAGAATTAGATGCTAAAGACCAAATCAGGCTTGAAAAAAATCCCTTAAGAATTCTTGACACAAAAGATACAAATTTACAAAAGATATTACAAGAGGGGCCTTCTATAAAAGAATTTATATCCGATTCTGCCAATGAATTGCTTTTAGAGCTTCAGAAAACATTCAGCAATTCTTGTAAATTAGAGATTGATTATAATCTTGTTCGTGGCCTTGATTATTATACTGGGTTGGTATTTGAGGCCTCTTCTGCAGATCTAGGAGCTCAAGATGCTTTTATTGGAGGGGGAAGGTATGACAATCTTTCTAGTATGCTTGGAGGTAAGAATCTCCCAGCAATTGGTCTTGCGATAGGACTAGAGAGATTAATATCAATTTCTTCCCTTAATAAGGCAGATGAAAAAAAGGTTATCTTTATAACTTCTACTAGTAATATTGCCCCATTAGCATTTAAAATAGCCAACCAACTGAGATCTTTAAATTCATCTGTTGCATTAGATATGGATTTAACTGATAGCAGTCTAAAAGCTAAACTGAGGAGAGCTAACAAGACAAATGCTAGTCATGCATTAATTCTTGGAGATAAGGAAATAGATAGTAAAAATATTATTATTAAATCTCTTATGGATGATACGGAACAGGTTAGTGTAAGCATTGAGGAATGTTTAGATTTTTATAATAAGATCTAGTTAAAAAATATAAGGATATAAAAATGGCTGAATACAGTAATGATGAAGAAAGACTAGCTGCTATAGCTGATTTTTTTAAGCATTATAGAAATCTTATCTTGTCTTTATTAATATCTACCTCTGTAATAGGTATAGGCGCATTTGGAATTAAATATACTAATGATTCTAATAATGCAGCTGCATCTAAAATTTATGCAGAGTGGCTCAAGGGCATTAACCAAGAGGGGATTAATATAATTAATGAAAATCTATACTACGATGATTTAATTAATAATTATGAATCTACAGGCTTTGCTCAACTTGCCATGTTTAAAAAAGCTTCGGCATTAGCTGCAAATTCTAAACTCGATGAGAGCGAACTATATTTTAAAGAATTAATAAGCATTAGTAATGGATTCTTTGGCAATGAGCTTATTAATAAAATGGCAAGAGTAAGCTTAGCTAGAATACTCATATCAAAAGAAAATTTTAATGGCGCTCTAAAAGTTATTGAAAACTTGATGACTGGCTCTGATCCTTTTATAAATGAATTAGCAGGAGATGCTTTAATAGGTCAAAATAAACAAGATCTAGCTATTGAGCAATATAACTTAGCTAAAGACTTGTATGGAGATGATGCATCCAAAAATATTGTTATTATGAAACTAAATAATATTCAACCTGTCTTATAGATGATTATGAAATATTTATCACACTTATTAATTCTTATACTATTAAGTTCATGTTCTAGCTTGGCTTTTTGGGATAATCAAGAAGAGGATATTGAGCCAGAAGAGACTACAGAGACTATTGGCATAATTGATAGACTTACTTTTTGGAATAATGGTGATGATGAAATTGACTTATCTGAACCAAAATTATTAGAAGATGTTATTAATCAAGAAGAGCTTTCATTAAATTGGAAAATTTCTTTACCTTCAGAAAGAAGTGCAACTGATTTTGTGCCTAACTTTTCAGGAAAGGGAGATAATAAATTAGGATCATTCATGCCAGCTTTTTCTGGTAAAACGATTTTTATTGCTAACAATGATGGTGCAGTTGGATCTTATGATCAGTCTTCGGGTGAAAAAAATTGGAATGTTCAAATAACACCTCTTTCTTCTGGTATTTCTGCAGGTTTTGGAGTTCTTGTAGTAGCTGGTTCTCAAGGGGAATTAATTTGTTTATCTCAGTCTGATGGCTCTATCATATGGTCAATTAATATTGGTGCTGAGGTTTTGGCGCAAGCTGCAATTGATGCAAAATATGTTTTAATTAAGACTAGTTCAGGCGAGTTAAATGCTTATAGTATTGATGATGGGACAAAGGCATGGTCTTATAGATCACAATTACCTGCTTTAACCTTAAGAGGAAGCAGCCCTCCAGTTATAGAAGAAGGCATAGTATATGCAGCTTTTGATAATGGAAGACTTGGTGCTTTTCAGATTGATACTGGATTCTTAATATGGGATGGAGCAATTTCCTACGTTGAGGGCACATCTGAGTTAGACAACATGATAGATGCCGATGCTGCTCCAGTTCTTGAAGGCGGTTTGTTGTTCATAGCAAATTATCAGGGACAGATTGCTGCTTTTGATCCTGCTCAAAGAAGAATAGTTTGGGCAGACAAAGCTTCATCATTTTATTCACCTATTATTTCAAAAGGTGTTTTAGCAATTCTTGAAAGCAATTCAACCTTTAAAACATATTCTATTAAAACTTTTAATGAATCATGGAATAATGAGGAGTACTATTTAAGAGACCTTTCAAATCCTGAAATATATAAGGGAAATATTGTTGTAGGAGATTTTGAAGGCTATATCCATGTAATAAATACTTTAAATGGCAAAACAATTAGCCGGATGAAGTTAACTAGAAGCCCAATAAAAACAATTGTTGCAAGAGCTGAGAATGTTTATATTATTGATGAAACATTTAATTTGTATTCAATAAGTCTATAAAATGTTGAATAAAAATGTTTACTTCAATAGCAATCATCGGTCGTCCTAACGTAGGCAAATCTACACTTTTCAATAAACTAACCAAAACACGTCAGGCTATAGTCTCTGATTTTCCTGGGCTTACAAAAGATAGAAATTATGGATATATAAGTCTTGGTGGCATCAAGAGCTTTGTAATAGACACTGGCGGAATAGGCAAAGATGAATCTAATATATCTCAAGATATTTCTGATCAAGCATGGATAGCTGCTAATGAATGCAACTTAATATTATTTATATTAGATGGATCTGAGAATTTAACTTCTGAAGACTTTAATATCTTAGTTAAGTTAAGAAAACTAAATAAAACCTTCATAACACTTTTAAATAAATCTGATAAATTATCTAAACAAGGTGCTATAAATGATATCGCCTCTAAGGGCATTAATAATTTTATTGAAATCAGTGCTGAACATTCTAGAGGAATAGAAGAGTTGAAGAAAAGACTAATCAAGCTATTACCTGAGGAAACAGAAGAAAGAGAAGAGGAAGGTAAAAAAATAGCTGTCCTAGGAAGGCCTAATGCTGGTAAATCTACTTTTATTAATAACTTCATTAAAGAAGACAGACTGATAGTTTCTGAAGTGGCTGGGACTACAATCGATGCTATTCGAATACCTTTTTCAATAGATGGAAATGACTTTACTTTTATAGATACTGCGGGTATTAGAAAGGGCTATAAACAAAATCATAAAGTAGAATATTTTTCATATGTTAGAGCCATGCATGCTGTTGAAGAGAGTGATGTAATATTATTTTTAGTTGATTCTAAAGAAAGTTTAGTCGATCAAGATTTAAAATTAATAAATATAATTACTGAACAAGGAAAGCCGCTTTTGATAGGTTTGAATAAAGTTGATCTATTAACAAAATCTGAAAGATCTCAAATTTATGATACAAAAAGATTGCAATCAAATTTCTTACAAGATTTTATTAAATTAGAGGTATCTGGAAAAAAAGGAATAGGATTTAAGAGATTATTCAGAATTCTAAATAGCATCATAAAAAAATCACAGACTAATTACACTACAGCTCTTCTAAACAAACATTTAAACAAATTCATAGAAAAGAGCGCACCGCCTTCAGTGTCCGGTAGGCAACTTAAATTAAGATATGTACATTTTGGAGGAACTAAGCCAACGACCTTAATTATTCACTCTAATCAAGATAAAAAAATTCCAAAGAATTATCAAAAATATTTAGAGAATTCATTTAGAGAAGCTTTAGGTTTAAAAAGCATTCAATTGAGGATAATTTTTAGAAAATCTGACAATCCATTTGATGGGAAAGTTAATAAATTAACTGAAAGACAAATAAAAAAGAAAAAAAGACTAATGAAACATGTTAAAAAATAAATAATTTAGGCTTTACTATTCAAAATGTAGTATAACTACATAATAAAAGTAGAAAAAAGGTTGTTTTAAAAGCTTTTTTCCATTAGTTGACGCTATATATATTTTCCTGAAGAATCTCCACTACAAGTACTGCATATATTCAAAAATAAATAGGATTTTATTTAAAGTATTACGTATAATTATTGTGTAATTTTAATGTATAAGGGAACATTTGTTACTAATGAGTAATGACAATAGACCGGTCAATATAAATTTAATGAAGATAAAGCTGCCCATAGCAGCTCTAGTATCAATTACGCATAGACTTGCAGGAATGTATATTTTTTTTGTAACTTTACCACTTTCAATATACTTGTTTAATTTATCAATATTGAGTGAATCATCATTTACTAATTTAGTGAATTTACTATCAACAAATATATTAATATCAACATTTGTTTCTTTTTCATATCTGGTGCTTTTTTATCATATATTGACTGGTGTTAGGCATTTAATTATGGACATGCATATCGGAGAATCACTTCGTGCAAGTAGAGCATCTTCAATATTCGTAATTACTATTTGGTTTTTAACTGTAATATATATTTTAGCTTTGGTATTTTAAAGATGAAGGGTTCAACGTTATGGTATTTGCAAAGATTTAGCTCAATTCTGATTTTAGTCTATGTCACTTATATTACTTATTTTATTCTTGGATTTGAACAAATCTCATATATTACATGGATGCAATTCGTAGAGACTTATTTATTTAAAATATCTACTTCACTCACTTTTTTAATTATTTTAACTCATTCATATATTGGTTTATGGACAGTTGGTACTGATTATCTAACCTCAAGAACTTTAGGCTTCTTAAGTATGAATCTTTCTGAAATAGCTAACTCATCAAGACTTATTTATAACGTTTTTTTTAGTGGTATGGGAATAATCTTATACATATATTTACTTGTTTTAGTTTGGATATAATTTATGACAAATACTATTAGTTCTAAAAATATTAAGACTCTAGAATTTGATGCTTTAATTATTGGCGGCGGCGGATCTGGAATGAGAACCTCTTTAGAGTTAGCTAAATCTGGATTAAAAACTGCTGTTGTCTCAAAAGTTTTTCCCACTAGATCTCATACTGTATCTGCTCAGGGTGGTATTACATGTGCAATCCAAAGCGCAGATCCAAATGACGATTGGAGATGGCATATGTACGATACCGTAAAGGGCGCAGATTTTATTGGCGATCAAGATGCGATTGAATATATGTGTTCAGAAGGACCTAAAGCTGTGTTTGAATTAGAGCACATGGGCCTACCTTTCTCTAGGTTCGATAATGGAAGAATTTATCAAAGGCCTTTTGGTGGCCAATCAAAAGATTTTGGAAATGGTGGTCAAGCTGCAAGAACTTGTGCAGCTGCTGATAGAACAGGCCATGCGTTGCTTCATACCTTATATCAAAATAATGTTAAGGAAGGCTCAAATTTTTTAAATGAATG
>CERW01061356.1_pt1 | contig 16288 bp, 18 predicted proteins | sample 530751 | NCBI WGS metagenome assembly CERW01 (sample SAMEA2620929, study PRJEB7988) | marine metagenome | biome: marine biome (ENVO:00000447); feature: surface water layer (ENVO:00002042); material: "saline water (ENVO:00002010), including plankton (ENVO:xxxxxxxx)" | depth 5 m | reverse complement strand
GAACTTGCAGCTAAAAAGAAGAAGATATTAAAACCACAGTTTATTAAGGATAATTTGTTTTTAGGAATTAAATGTTTATTAAACAATCCAACATATGATAGTCAAACTAAGGATTTAATGAATCTACCACAATCTAAGTTTGGTTCAAAATGTGAAATATCTGATAAATTTATACAAAAGTTGTATAAAGATAGTGGTATTATTGATAAAGCTTTGGTACTTAGTGATGCTCAACTTGATAAGCAAATATCTAAAACGGATGGTAAAAAACTAAGTAAAGTTATTATTAAAGGTTTTATGGATGCACCTTGGGCAGGAACTAAAAAATCAGATCAATGTTATTTATACATTTGTGAAGGATTATCTGCACAAACTTTATTTACATCTGGTAAGACACAATTAAAAGATCCTGAATCGTATGGTTGTGCAGCAATTCGTGGAAAACTTATGAATTGTAAATCAGTATCAAATGTTAAATTGGCACAAAATGAAGAAATTTCAAATCTTAAAAAGATTTTAGGATTAGAAAGTAATAAAAATTATACTGATACATCGTCTTTAAGATATAAAGGTATTATTTGTTTAGTAGATGCAGATTTGGACGGAATCCATATTAAAGGATTAATAACAAATATGTTTCAGTCTCAATGGCCTTCATTGTTCAAAATGAAAGGATTTATTAAAACGATGCTTACTCCAATTATTCGTATTAAGAAAGGAACAAATACCGAATATTTTTATACGGTTCAAGAATATGAAGAATGGGAAAAGAAAAATAATGTAAATGGATGGAATATTACTTATTTGAAAGGTTGTGGTTCTTCAACATCTGAAGAAGGTAAGCAATTTTTTAAGAATATGAAAATGGTAACTTATACATATGATGATAAATCAGATGAAGCTTATAATTTGGCGTTTGATTCAAAATTAGCAGACAAACGTAAAGAATGGATAGCAGAATATGATAAAACAAAAATAGTAGATTTATCAGAATCTTTAGATGTATCTTATACAGATTTAATTCATAAAGAATTAATTCATTTTTCTCATAGGGATATTGAAAGAAATATTAATAATATTTGTGATGCTTTAAAAGAAAGTCAACGTAAATTACTTTTTAGTTTGTTTAAAAAGAAAATATACGGAAGTAATGAAATTAAAGTATCACAAATGGCTGGTATGGCTGCAGCAATGACAGCTTATCATCATGGTGATCAATCATTAGCAGAAGCATTGATTAAAATGGGTCAAAACTTTATTGGTAGTAATAATATTCCGTTGGTGTCTGCATTGGGTCAATTTGGTACTAGATTACATGGTGGTGGTTCTGATAGTGCGCAACCACGTTATTTATTTACAAAAATATCACCAATGTGTGAATTAATTTTTAGAGAAGAGGACATGCCTATTCTTAAATATAAAGTTGAAGAAAATCAAAGTATTGAACCAGAGTGGTTTATTGGTGTAATTCCAACTGTATTTGTAATTAATGTTGCGGGTATAGGTACGGGATATTCAACTGAAATACCTAATTTTAATCCGGATGAAGTAATAGATCAGTGTGCTTTAATTTGCAATGAATTGGAAAAAGCTGAAGCAGATATAAAGAATGATGATGATTTATTGAAAATATTTGATGTTATTAATAAAACAGTAGTGAATGATTTGATACCACATTATCCTAATTTTAAAGGAACAATAAAAATTAAAAATGGAAAAGAAAATATTTATGAATCCATAGGATGTTATAAATATTTAGATGAAAATGTAATTGAAATTACTGAAATACCTATTAATAAAGCAATTGAAGATTATAAAAGTATATTGGAAGATTTGGTATTAAACAATGAAATAAAAAATTTTGAGAATCATTATTCGGCGTTGAATGTTAAATTTATAGTATATTTAAATCAAAAAATCGAAGATCCTATTAAATTCTTTAAATTATCTTCAACAATAGGTTTGTCATTAAATAATATGCATTTATATAATTCTGATATTAAAATAAAAAAATATGAATCTACATCCGCTATAATGCGAGAATGGTGTTCTGTTCGATTAACATGTTATTATGAACGTAAAAAATATCAATTAAAAGTATTAAATAAAAATTATAAAAAATTGTCTGCTAAAGCGCAATTTATTCAGGATATTATTGATAATAAAATTAAAATTATGAATGTTGAAGATAGTGATTTAAATGCTAGATTAGAAGAACTTAAATATCCTAAATTATCTGATAATGACGACGAAGAAGAAGGTGATAAAAACAAAAATTACAATTATTTACTGAAAATGCCTGTTAATTCTTTTACTAAAAATAATTTAGAAAAATTAAAGAAAAATGCTCAAGATATTGATAAACAAATAAAAGAATTGAATAAAACACCAATTTATAAAATATGGATAAAAGAGATTGAAGAAGTTCGTAAAGGATATGAAAAATATAAAAAAGATTTAGCAGAAATATATGAAAAAGATTTAGAATCGATAGAAGGCAAACAAAAATATATTAAAAAAACTAAAAAATGATATTGATTTAAGATTAATCCATCGGTTAAATTTCAGAATAAATATGTCAGATGAGGATAAAATTTATAAAAATTGCCCATATTTTAATGAAGGATGTTGTAGTGCATTTAAAATCAATAAATGTAAATATATGTTTCATAATGTATGTACAAAGAATTATCTTTGTAGATCTGTGACATGTAGCTTAGGTCATGGAATTCCTTTTACTAAAAGAGAAATAATTAATGATATATATTGTGAGAAATATGATCTTGCAAATCCTAATAATGAATATGAAAATTCTACAAAACAGTGTGAAAAACCTATTAATTGTATTAATGAAGATTGTACTTTAGATCATCATTTACAATATGAAGATCGTAAATTTATGTACGATTATGTAATTAATTCTGAAATTACATATGAAGATGCTAAAATTAAGTATATTGAAAAATATGAACATTGTACTTCTGCTGTTATGTCTTCAAATAGTACAGAACCGTCTTATTCACCATGTAGGATGGTAGAACCTCCAATGTTATCTTCAAAATATGTAACTTCCGATCATACTGATACCATAGATAAATTATTAGATATTCGTAAAGAAATAGAAACTGATACAAAAATTAAAAATGATATTAAAAATCAAATAGAAAAATTAAAAGAAGAACTTATTAAAAGAGGTGAAAAAATTGACAAAAACAAAATTGAATTAAAAGAGTTAGTTGAGAAACTAGCTAATATTTAATATATATAATAACAACAACAACTTTTATAATGTTTTTATAAATTATAATTAACCTTGTATCCAAGTAATGTTATTATAGCTGAATTGGATACAGCAAATATTAAACAACTAACTGCTTTTCAAATTGGTTTTTTATTTAGTAATTTAGAAAAAGCAAATGTTGTAGTAAAAGAGATAATAATTGAATCAAATGATCTAATAATAAATAAAAATTGTAAATTAAATTGTTATTGTTGTTTTACACCTTTGGACATTTAAAATGCCGATTTAACAGCAAAATAAATATCTATAAGTAGTAAAAATTTGATTATTACATAGCGTGTGGGGATTTATAACAAAAATAATGTGTATGGATTTAAATATAGAAAATAATGTTTTAGCGATTACAAATGAAAAATATTCTAAAATAACTGAATATTTTGTAGAATGTAAATATTTTGATAATAAAAATAGGATAATAGTTGTAATGTTAAAGGATTGTATAATATCTAAAGATATACCTTTCGGCATGTGTAAGGATAAACACAAAAATATTGTGTATCAATATTATTCGAAGTCGAAGGATTATCTGAAAAGACAAAATAAAATATTGCTTCCAAATTTAAGTATTGATTAGAAAACAAATATTTAAATAATATAACTATGATGTGTAAATAAATATTTTATGTATTTGTTAATAATAAATGTTAGGTATTAAAATATGTGATAAAGAATATTATAAAATAAAAAAAGAATATGAAAATCATTTAAAGCAAATAAATAAAGATATAAATACATTAATAAAAAATCTTTATTGATTTAATAAAATTTTAAGATTTTTAACTTCTTGTTGAAGATCTTTGATTTCGTTATTATTTTTTTTAATACATTCAATTAATAAAGCAACTAATTGTGTATAATCTACATGATAATTATTAACTGCTTCTGGAATAATATTTTTAATATCTTGAGCTATAACTCCTATTCCATTTTTATTTGTATTTTTATTTTTGTATTTAACACCTCTTATATTGTTAAGTATTAGATTTGGATTTTTAATTTCAGTGATATCTTTTTTGCTAATAATATCTTCATTCTTTTCCATTTTTAATTATAGTATATAATTCTTTAATAGCTTCAATTAATACAGCAATTAAATTATTATATGCAACAGTTTTAATATTATTGTGTTCTTGAACAACTTCCGGACAATATTTTTCAACATTTTGTGCTATTAATCCCATACAAATCTTTTCTAAATTATCTTTTCTTCTATAATTAACACCATTTAAATTTAATACCTTATCTAAACTATTTTTAATTGGATTTATATCTGTTTTTAAAGATTCATCTGAATATGCTGCAATATCATCTTCTGAAATTATACCTCTTATATTTGTTCCATGATTACCTACAAATAATGCAGGTAATTTATTACCACCTAAAACACTATAATCGTCATTATCACTTGGATTTATACTAACCCGAGTATCATTGACAAAGATAGTATTATTTTCACGTGTCCATATATTAAAAGAATTTTCAGTATCAAAGATTAATTTATTTATATTGCTGGTATTGGTTTCTAAATTGGACATTAAAACATTTTGTATTTCATGTTCAATATTATCTAATCTAATATCAAAATCTTCATATTTGACATAATGATCTAATGTTAAAGGTTTTGTATCTGTTTCGTAAATTATAGATTTATCTTCAGATCTATAAATATTACCACCACCTTCAATTAAAATATCACCATTTAATCTTAATGCAAATTGACTAATTGGTTTGCAAGCTATACTTATACAATTTTCAACACATAAACTATTTGGAATATTATTATTAAATGAATCTAAAGAACTACCAATATTAACAGATGGTTTTATATTAATATTATCAATTGTTGGAATTCCTAAACCAATAAAAGAATCAATAGAATTATTTAATATAGAAGTATAAGATCGTCCTAGTCCATTATAAGTATTATTAAATGATTTAGTATATAATTTATTATCTTTTAAAATAACAATATGTCTATCAGAATGATGAACTTTTAAAACATTAGTTTCAATAATTGAACTATTATAATATAAATTGTTATTAATTAATTCATATATTTTTGAGGTAATAGAATTAACAATAATATTACTATTTGTATTGTATGTACTTTGATAACCTAAATTAAAATAAGTAGTACTAATAATATTTTGACTATTATCATAATATGTAGTATTAACTAAATAATAATATTGATCTTCATTAAAAACAAATATATCTTTAATATTAAGAATTGTTTTTAAGATTGTAATATTAGGATTATTTTTTAATTTTTTAATAATTTGATGATTATTATTAATTAAATAATGATAATTATTAAAATATGAGCCTGCTTTATAATTATGTTCAGTTATTAATGTATTATCATCATATTTAAAATATACTTTATTATTTTTTGTAAATATTAATACACCATTTTCAGACTTAATAGATTCAACAAAAGATTCAATATATTCATATATATTATTATTATTGAGTTTATATAAAATATTATTTGCTATAATGTAAGTATTATTAGTTGTACAAAATATATTGGTAATATTGAAAAAGTTATTACCTATAAAATTAAAATCATCTTTATTACGTAAATTATTAATATCATTTTGTAATATTATTTTAATATTTGAATAATATAAATCATCATTATTTGTAGTTATACCTGTAATATCATTATTATTTTTATAATGAATAAATTCATTGTAAAAATTTAAAAAACTATTATCAGATACTATAATATCATTACATTTAATATTTGATTCTACATTTAATTGAATATTATTTTGTTTTTCTGAAATATTAGATCCAATAGCAATATAAGGATCATCTGTATATATTTTAATAACATCACTATTTTTTTTATCTATTAATTTAACAGTTATTTGATTATCTATATTATTTTTAATTGTAATTGCAGAATCATTGGATATATTACACGTATTAATATTAATTACTGAATTAGGTATATAAATATTAGATTGTTGATTTTGTATAATTAAATAATTAGGATCATTGATATATGTGGTAGGTATTTTATTTTGATTATTTAAAATTAAAACATTATTGTTATTATTTTTTAAACTTCCATTAATATTAATTATAGAATTATCTTTACTTGAAATAGTATTAACTCTAATATCATCAACATCAAAATCAATATTTTCATATATTAATTTTGTATTTAATTCTCTTGCTTTAAAAATAAAATTATTATTTTTTAAACGTATATTGAGTTGATTTTCATTGTTTTGGAGACTCATATAAACATCATCCCCTGTAATATTTTGAATAGCAAATGCATTTGGTTTTCTTGATATAATTAATTGTGTTGCTTCTTGACTAGACATATTCTGTTTTTATTATTCTATAAATATAAGAAATGAATAGAATTGAATTTATTATAAATATAATAGCAGCTAAAATTATTAATAATTCTTTAGAAATATGTGAATAACATTTGCAATTTTTATTTGTTTTAATTATAAATATAATAATAATAATACTAGTAATAAATGTATATAACATATAAAAACTGTAAAATAAATTGAATATGCGTCCTTTGATGATATAAAATAATATATTAAATATAAAATACAATATTGTAAAAACAATATAAATTACTATATAATAATATTCCCAAATATCTAAGCAATCGCATTGTTTTTTAAAAATACTTAACCAATAATATAAATAAAAAAATATTATAAAATATATTATTATACTAATTATTTCCAACCACATTTTATTATGATATTAAGAAAGTAAAATGTCTAAATATTCAACTTTAATTGGATCAGGTAGTTATGGATGTATTGTTATACCACCTATAAATGATAATATAATAGAAATAAAAAAAAAATATAAAAATCAGAACAAAAATGATATTGGAAAAGTATTTAAAAAAAATGTGAATGGTAGAAAAGAAGCAATAACAGAATTTAAACAATATATTGATACTGCAAGTAATATAAAAAATTATTGTAAAATAGTGCCAAAAATAAAAGGATATATAATTCATAGTAATGTAAATAATATTAATATAGGAAAATGTATAAATAATTCATTTTCGAATGGAAATATTCATCAGTTAATATATGAAAATGCTGGATTATCATTTTATGATTATCCAAAAGGTAAATTAACATATAAAAATATTATAAATATGTTAAAAGTATTTTTAAAAAATTTTTATTATTATGTGGAAGCAGGAAAAATCCATTCAGATATTAATTGTGGAAATATAATGATAAAAGATGATAAAATATTATTAATTGATTTTGGTTTAGAGAAAAATAAAGATAATATATTTGATAGAAATAAAGGATTAAAATATTTTAAATATAAATATATATTTTATCCACCTGAATTTAGATTGTTATATTTTAAAAAAATAAAAAACGATATTCAAACATTAAATTATGGATTTAGTAATTTAAAAGATTTGATAAAATATTATAATTTTGATATTATGACAAAGAAATATATATTAAAAGAAATACATGATTTGATAAATAATTTTAATGTGGATTATAAAAAATTTGATATTTATGCACTTGGTATAAATTTATTTTTAATTCGTGATAAAATATTATTTGCAAATGATGAAATAGATAAATTTAATTATTTAATAAAAAAAATGATGGAACCAAATCCTAATAAACGTTTTTCAATATTAGAAATAATAAATTATGCCAGTTGAATGGAAATATCTTAAAAATTATTCTGATCAATTTAAAAAAACTAAAAATTATAAATTACTTAAATTATATTCATATGGTAAATGGATTATTGATGATGAACCTTTTACATTAAAAAAAAAATTTGAATATGCTAAAAAAAACTATATATCTACATATGGTGGTCCAAATGCTTGGACAGAGAAATTGTTTTTATATGATAATAATAATTATGATATAAAAATAACTTTAAGTTCTTTATTAAATGGAGAATATCAAAAAGATCAATGTTCTGATAAACAACATGGTAATGTAATAAATTTTATAAAAAAAAATATATATAAAACAGATGAAGATAATTTAAATTGGTTATTAAAAAATAATATAAAAATTCTTGAATCATTAATGGAATATAGAATTAATAATAAACAAAGTATTTCAACATTTAATAATGATTTAAAAATGTTTGCACGTTTATTTAAAATAGCTTTGGGTGATAATCATGATCAATATAAAAAATATAGTCAATTACAAACTGATTTAAATAGTATTTTAATTGAAAAAGAAACAGGTAAAAATACATTAAATAAATATGAAAAAAGTAAATATATAGATTTTGAAAATTTATTAGAAATACGAAAAAAATTAGAAAATAAATGGAGAAGTGAATTAGATAAAAATAGTATTAAATCTAAATCAGTTTGGGAATTACATTATAAAATGTTATTATTAAGTAGTTATGTTCTTACACCATGTGTAAGAACAGAATTAATGATTGTTCAAATTGCAACAAAGGAAGAAGAAATGGTAGATAATATTGATTATGTATATATTCCAGAAGAATTAGATAAACCAGTTGAATATAATTTTAAAATATGTAAAAAAGGAAAACCGGTTGAAAGATATATAATAGGATATAATGATGAATCAAGAATAAAATTATCAAATTTATTTCGTGAAAGTTTATTATTGTATAAGAGGAAATGGTTATTTCCGATGATTAAAGATATTGAAAAAAAAAGTACAATAGCAAATGTTAATCAATTTTTAAGGACATTAATAAAAGGTAGATCATTAGGTGTTAATGTTATAAGATCTTCGTATATTACTTGGCGTAATAAAAATGGAGTTTCATATAATGATATGAAAGAAGATGCAATTCGATTAAGAAATAGTGTTGAAACTCAAATGAAAGATTATTTAAAAAAGGTTAATACGATTAAAACGGATTATGTTGCAAATACAATAGAAATAAAAGATGGTGTGGATGCATTGCAAAAAGCGAAAGATTATAAAAAGGAGTATTATAAAAATAATAAAGAAAAAATTAAAAAATATGTAAATGAAAATAAAAATAAAAAAAATGCATTGTATCATATAAATAAATTTAAAAAAACTGGAATTGAACCAAAAAAACAATTTATAATAAAGTGGAAATTATATAAAGAAAATAATGAATGGAAAAGCGAGTATATTGTATAAATAAAAATTATTTTTGGAATATATGTTATATAAATAATAAATGAATATTGCCTTTGGAATATATATATTATTGTTAATAGTAACAATAATATTACATTATTCTATATATACATGGACAGTTGAATTAAAAAATATAGGATGTAAATGTTCTGAAGGAACTATGCGTGATATTTTAAATGTTTTAGCAATAATATTTTTAATATTAATTCCGTATAGAATTGTTAATTATAATAATAAATATTTTACACAATTTTTTTATAGATTTTTAGGATTAATAAGTATAATATACTTTATTTTAATAATTTATTACACAAATATGTTAAATATAGAAGCATGTGAATGTAGTGATAATTGGAAAAAAGAATATAGTTTAATAGTATCAATAATATTTTGTATATTGATATTATTTTTATTAACTTTAAAAATAGTTTTATTTTCTATTTTAGAAAATAAATAATGCCTAAACAAATATCTAGTTCAAATAAAAATTTATCAGAAGATATTAACATTCTTCATGCTATATCATTTTCAATCACTTATATTATAGTAATAACATTAGTAATTATTTTACATTATTCTATGTTTTCATGGACAAATGAATTAGAAAAAACTGGGTGTAGTTGTTCAGATCTCTGGCATAGAAATATTATTCACTGGATTGCATTTGTTATTCTAATATTTATAGGTGTTAATATGTTATTAATAATTGCAAAAGTTAAATCACAACTATTTTCTGCATTTGCAGGATTAATTGGAATAGTAAATGTATTTTATATAATACTTATTTATGATTATATTTCAAAATTAAAAAATTTAGAATGTAAATGTAGTGAAGATTGGAAACGTGAATATGGTTATATAGGTAGTATAGTGTATTTGTCTTTCTATGGATTAATTATGTTGATATTATTAACATTTATATTAACAGTGGGTTTTAGATCTAAATAATTAGATCTAATATAAAATATTTTATATAGTTATTTCACCATTCCATGCATTAATAATTAGTTGATTTTCATATAAATAAACCATAAGAATATTTTGTGTTTTATTTTTATATATTAAATTATATTTTGTTTTATCATTTGGATCTATATTTTAACATCGAAGTTTATATAATTTATATTTTTCAAATATAGCTTTAATATATTTATAAATAATTTTATGTACAATTTTTGTAATTATAAAATATGTTTTTAATAATTACTAATACAATTATCACATTCATTATATTCATCACTAAATGGTCGAAATATAGTTCCACATGTACAACATTCTTTAAGATCCATAAAATCTAAATAATTTAAAAAACATTCTCTACATACTTCATTTACATATATAGTTTTTTTACAAATTTTGCAATTATTGTTTAAAGATACAGTATCAAAAGAATTAATTAAAGAGTCCATTGATTATTTTATAATTTGTTATCATTTTTTAAATATTGAATTACATTATCTTCTGCTACTTCTAAAAGTACAAATTTTTTCATAACACTAATAGAATCTTTATCCAAAAATTTAATTTCATTCTCTTCATTTAAATCTAAATTTTTTTTATGACAAATTGCACAAATTCTACAATTAATAACTTCAATAATATCATTATTCAACCTTTTATAAGTAATTTTAGGATAACGATTACCATTATATGGTTTTAATTCAAATAAATAGCTATTATTTGAATCTTGAATACAATATTCATTTGATAACATTCCACATGGTCCTGAACAAAAATGTAAATTATTATGATCAAGTGTTATTTTAGTCATATTTTATATATTTAAACAAATATTTATGTAATAATTTTTATGTAATAATTTTTATACTCCCTATGGGACTCGAACCCACAATCTTTCGATTAGAAGTCGAACGCGTTATCCAATTACGCCAAGAGAGTATATAAATATAAAAAAATAATTATAATATCATTTATTATATATATAATAAATTTTTTAATTTAAACGCACTTTAATGGATATTAAAGATATTGAAGATATTGCGGAAGAATTTAAAAATATAAAAGATGTGGAAAAGTTTAGACTTAGTATTCAAAAAAAATATAAAATTGTTTTATCAAAACCTGATCTTATCAATATTTATAATCAATTAGAACTAAATGACCAAACTCTTAAAAATATTATTATTAAAAAACGACAAAAATCTACATCAGGGGTTATTGTAATTACTGTTTTAACATCAGGTAATCCTTCTTATTATGAAGAAGGAAAATTAATAGAATCTAAATTTAGTTGTAAGCATAATTGTGCATATTGTCCTAATGAAAAAGCACATGAAGGCAATGGTTGGGTTGATCAACCAAGAAGTTATTTATATTCAGAACCTGCTGTTTTACGTGCAAATGCGAATGACTTTGATCCTATTAAACAATTTAATTCACGTGTATCTACTTTAATTTCAATGGGACATACAATTGATAAAATAGAATTAATAGTATTAGGTGGTACATGGAGTGAATATCCAAAAAAATATCAAGATTGGTTTATTTGTTCAATTTATTATGCAGCAAATACATTTTATGATAGTAGAACAATGTATAGTTTAGAAGAAGAAATAACAATTAATGAAACATCAAAGATTCATATAATAGGTTTAACATTAGAAACACGTCCAGATACTATAGATTTAAATGAAATTAAAGAATTACGTAAATATAATTGCACAAGAGTTCAATTAGGTGTTCAACATACTGATAATTATGTTCTTAAAAAAATACAAAGAGGTCATACTATAGAACAAGCTTACAATGCAATTAAATTATTAAAGAATAATTGTTTTAAAGTTGATATACATTTAATGCCTAATCTTCCAGGATCAAGTTATGAAAAAGATCAAGAAATGTTAAATAATGCTTTATATAATCCTGATTTGGAAGCAGATCAATATAAAATATATCCATGTGCAGTAGTTCCTTGGACTAAAATAAAACAATGGTTTGATGAAGGATCTTATATACCTTATAATGATACTTTATTATTTCAATTAATTAAAGATTTTAAAATAAATGTTCAAAAATGGAAAAGACTTAATCGAATTATTCGTGATATACCTTCATCATATATTACAGGGGGATATAAAGAAATTAATATGAGACAATTATTACAAGATGATATGAAAAAGAATAATTGGAAATGTAATTGTATAAGATGTCGAGAAGTTAAAGATAATAATATAACTGAAAAAATAGAACAAGTTTGTAGTGTATATAAAGCATCGCAAGGAATAGAATATTTTATATCATTTGAAACTTTTAAATATCTTATTGGATTTATTAGATTACGATTAAATAATAATTATGAAAATACATTAGAAATATTAAAAGATTCTGCATTAATTAGAGAACTACATGTATATTCAAGCATCACTAATGTTGGAGGTGATGTAAAAGAATCTTATCAACATAAAGGATTTGGTAAAAAATTAATTAAAAAAGCAGAAGAAATCGCAATTAAATGTGGTTATACAAAAATAGCTATTATTAGTGGTACAGGTGTTCGTGATTATTATCGTAAAATGGGATATACATTAGTAGATACATATATGATTAAAAATTTATAAATAAATAATTTTATTGTGTTTTTTATAATATTATTATCATCTTTTAAAAATACATAAAATAAATGCAAATAATGTAATAATATTATCATATACAAATTCTCTGCTTTATTTACTAATTGCAAATAGACTATACACAATCCTGTTTTTCTAAAAGTAAGATGAGCAAATACTGCTTCTATATGTTTATTTTTGTATTCTAAAAAGTAAGTTAATGTATAAAATAGAATAACCATTAAATATAAAATAATATTAGGATTATAATCATTATATAATAAATGAAAATAATATAATATAGCATTTATACGATCAATATAATGTAAAAATAAGTTATATTTTGATAACCAATATAAAGCAGATATAAAACTAGTTATAATAGTATGAGAGATAATTAAGTTATTGCCAAATAAGTTAAAATAAAGAGGAAATAATAACCAAAATGAGTTAATACCTAAAATAAATCTATTCATTATTTATAAGTTGATTAATATATAATTTATTATAATTATAACCACCATATAAATAATCTATAAAAATATTATTACTAATTATTTTTGTAGTTTGTAAAAAATGCAAATATATTGATAATAATATTGGTGTTAAAAGCAAATTAATATAAATATTCATCATTATTAAATTATTATAATAAGAATACAATAATATACATATTATTGTTTTTATTGGTATAATATTTTTATCATGTAATATTGTTATTTTACCGTATATACCCAAACTTAACATTATTGCAGGATAAATAGGTAATATTGGTAATGTTAATATTCCTGTAAAATATAAAAAGTAATGAATATGTTTGAAGAGACATAATTGTGTTTTAAGATCATACATTATTAATTTTAGTAAAAATGATTACATATATTTTATATAGACAATGTCAAACAATATTGAAAATATTCTTAAAGAAAACACTAATACAGAAAATGAACGCGCAACATTAATGTATTTACCATCATTAAACAAATTTATTGGATTTATAAATTTACTTAATTTCTCATTTATGTTTAAACCAATTGGTATTAATCGTACTATTAATACAGATGTTATAAATAAAAGAGTAAAAGAAAATGAAGATTCGTTCTTAGCAACTGGAAAATATTATGATTTTGGTAATGCTGAACTAGTTGTAATTCGTGAATATGATGATAATGTATTATATATTATTGATGGACAACATCGTTTATCTACAATGGAAAATCTAAAAATGTTGTATCCGGATCGTGATCTTTTCATAGGAGTAAGTATTTACATTAAAGATACAGTTGCTGAAGCCGCAACATATCTAAAGCATTTTCAAAATCAATATCCATCTGATGATAGGTTGTTTTCAGCAAATCAAACAGAAAGAAATCAACTTGATAAAGTGTTGGCTTTGTTTAATTATGAATATCCGGAAGTATTTTTGCAATATAATAAGCATATTCTTAATTTGATTAATAAAAAAGATAAATATTATAAAGAACCAAATAGACCACATTTATCTAATGGTATGATATCAGACTTTATTCGTAATCCTGAAGTAAAAATAAATAAACTAAGTGATCCTAATATTACAGGTAATGATATTAGAATTATTAATAATAAAATAAAAGAAAATCTGCAATTGTATAAAGGTACTATAAATCATAATTATATTGAAAATGAATTAAAAGGTTGTTATTTTGGTATAATTCGTAAAGATAATAAAAAATTAATTGAAGCTATAAATACATAAAAACATAATAATATAATATTATTATAATGTTAGAATATATACAATATATTAATAAATCTATTTTATTTAATTATATTGAAGAATTATATAGTAGAAATACAGAGGTAGATGATACAACCAATGAAATTATAAGTATTTATAAAGCAAGACCAGATTTAGGTATAATGAAAGAAACTTATGTTCAATATAAAAGACGTAAGTTTCTTATTAAAAACCCAGTGTATTTAGATTATTTTAAAAATAAAATATCAAATAATGAATATAACAGAATAATAAAATATATTACTAATAAAAAAGTTTTATGTAAAAATACTAAATGTATCAAAAAAACTTATATAATTCCAAAAGATATATATAAACATATAGATTGGAATAAATATAAATTTTGTTGCCATAAACATGGTATTATTAGTTGTTGTAAAGAACTTAAGCAACAATCAACTCTAATTCATCATTAAATTGTTTTGTATTTTCTTCAAGTGTTCCTATATTAGGAAATTTTGGTAATGAAAATAAATTTTTACTTTTTTTAATTAATCTAGTAGGAACATAAGGATAATAAGATTGTTCTAATAATTTTCCATTACTAATACCTTTTTGTATTGTAATAATAGTTTTATCAGAACTATGTTCATATGCTATATTATCATCAGTTAATTTACCATTAAAAATATAAAATTCTTCATTATTAAAAAATATAGGAAATTGTATTGTGCCAATATTAATTTTTAACAATAATATATATTCATCTTGAGATATTTGTTTTAATGCACCTATTAATCTAATATTTTTATAAGTCTTATCATCTATTTGTAATGTTTTACGTTTTGTAAAGTGTTTTATTTTTTTAAATATTTCTTTCAAATGTTCTTCTGTAAATGGTTCTCTACCTAATGCAATATTAATAGGAATACTTCCTGATTTTTTACAACTTAAAACATAATTGTAAATTGGAATAGTATCATAACAATTAACATAAGTTTTACCATTAATTTCAGATTTTATTTTTGATAAATATTTAATTTTTTTATGATGCATATCAGTATATGATTCCATTGTAAATGGATCAGTACCTGATAAATCACATTTATTTTTAATAAGTTTATCTAATCGTTGTTTATCTAATCTTAATTGTTTTTTTATAGCACTTAAAGATTCCTTACCACCACCACTATATTTATTTATTTTTTCATATAATTCTTTACTAATTTTACCTTTTAATACAGCTAAATCATATTCTATTTGAAGTTCTTCATGTTCTTCGTAAGATTCTATATCAGTTCCATCATATATATATTCATAAAATTTGTTTTTTATTTCATCCGTTAAAATAATATCATTTGATTCGTCTTTTAAAGTACTTGAACTACTTGAACTACTTGAACTACTTGTTTCTTTAAATTTATTTAAAGATCTGTTAGATGTTTTGATTGGTGTGTAAGTATAATCAGAACTATTAAGATCAATAGAAACTGAAAAATAAGGAGTTATTTTTTTACCTAAATATTTTTTATTGTATATTTTAATTTCT
>CERW01039885.1_pt1 | contig 16399 bp, 12 predicted proteins | sample 530751 | NCBI WGS metagenome assembly CERW01 (sample SAMEA2620929, study PRJEB7988) | marine metagenome | biome: marine biome (ENVO:00000447); feature: surface water layer (ENVO:00002042); material: "saline water (ENVO:00002010), including plankton (ENVO:xxxxxxxx)" | depth 5 m | reverse complement strand
TTGATATGATTCTTATAGTCGATAGTGGGTCTACCAAGAGCGATTGGATTGCAATTGACTCTAAAAAAGGCACTCATTTCTTTGAAAAACAACGAACTAAAGGGCTCAATCCTGCCATTATTTCCGAACAAGAGGCTCATGACATTATCAATGAAAATGAAACCCTTATAGATCATAAAAATCTTGTTGAATACGTCTTCTTTTATGGCGCTGGTTGTGGCACCATTGAGGCTCCAAAAATGCTAGAAAGAGTTTTAAAAAGCATTTTTACAAATGCTAAAATTTCAGTTAAAGAAGACACCTACGCTGCAATATATTCAACTATAGGCTTTGAAAAACATGCAGCCGTGGTTTGTATTTTAGGCACTGGTTCAAATTGCACCTATTTTGATGGCCAGAACGCCCAGCAGCGTGTTATTTCTCTTGGTTATTCCATTATGGATGATGCTTCTGGTAATTACTTCGGACGGCAGTTGCTAAGAGATTACTATTTTGATTTCATGCCCCACGATTTTAAATTGATGTTCAAGACGCGTTACAATATGGACGATGACTACATAAAGTCAAATCTTTACAAAAAACCAAATCCAAACGCTTATTTAGCCAAATTTGCAGAATTTTTAATTTTAAATAAAGAATCAGCTTATATTCAAGGTATTATAAAAAAAGGACTGCGGGCTTTTGTGAAAACAATGATTTTACAATTTGAAGTAGAAATTAAATCCGTTCCAGTTCATTTTGCGGGCTCCATATCATTTTTTCTTCAGGACGAAATAAAAGCAGTTGCTAAAGAATTTGGATTTGAGGTTGGTAATTTTCAAAGGCGTCCAATAGAGGGCCTGACTGTATTCCATCTAGAACAAGTTAGGGCGTTTGAATCGTAGTTTTAAACTGCTGCAATCACACTAATTTCTACATTTACAAATTTGGGTAAATTGGCCACTTCAACCGTCTCTCTGGCCGGAGCTGTTTCTGGATTAAAATATTGGCCATAAACTGCATTAATTTTTGAAAAGTCATTCATATCCGAAACAAAAATGGATGATTTAATAACATTTTCAAAGCTCATGTTTGCGGCTTCTAAGATGGCCTTTAAATTCTGCATTACTAAAGTTGTTTCAGCTTCGATACTGTCAGTAACTAGATTTCCGCTATTGGGGTCAATTGCAATTTGACCTGAAGTGTAAAGGATATTCCCCAGCATGACTGCTTGATTGTATGGGCCGATAGGAGTGGGCGCTTTTTCCGTAGAAATAATTTTTTTCATGGTTCTGTTATTTATAGTCGCTTGTCTCTTTGACGCTGTTTATCGTATTTAAGATCACTTAATATACTAGACTTTATTCCAATAAAAAAGTTCCATGAACTTCTATTGCTAAATGGTATCCAAGAGAAATTCATTCGCCAACTTTCTAAGTCACGCTCAAAGCGTAGTTGGGTATAGGTTACGCCGTTATTTTTGAAGTCATATCCAGATGATACACCTACACTCCATCGCGGAGACAGCTCGATATCCCCAGAGAACATTAAAGAGTGAGATGAAATTTCACTTTGTCGTCTGGAATTATTGTAATTTAAGGCATAAGCCAGTCGAAGACTCCAAGGAAGTTTATATTTGTATAAATCTGTAGGGGGTGGTTTGTCTTTACCATCAGCAGTTCCATTGAACTGTTGATTTGCAAAATCTTGCGGTTTTCCAAATAAATCATCCGCTCTTCCGCCACTTCTAATGGATTCTTTTGAGCTGGCATCATTTGCGTTTGAATCTTTATTGTCAAACGAATCGCTGGAAATGCTGTAACCCATAGTCAAATTTGCACTTGTTACACGAAACAAGCTCCCACCATTAGTAATGTTCAGCGTATTTATTTTTTGATTGTTGTTATTTAACGCATAGGGATCAAGAGTCGCTCCAAAATTGACGCTCATTTTATTATCGAAAATTTGAGTGCCTCCTGTCATTCTTAAGGGGCTCCAATTTAAAGAATCTGCTGCGATATTATAATTGGTGGAAAAGTTAAGAGAGTTCAATAAAAAAATCTTCTTCGGTTCTGTTGCCGTACTGTCTTTGTCTCTAATTTTAGCCTCAATGTTATTACTGAGTGAAAGTCCAATATTGCTTGAAAAACGATTGCCAGGTGCACCAAAAAGCGATTGTTCAAATCGTGTATATTCGACTTCCTCCGATGTAATTCCATCGGCGCTTACTACTTCGTAAGTATCGTAATACTGTTTAAATTCAGGGTTGATATTATAGCTTACCGAGGGTCGTATAACATGCCGAATAGCTTGTATTTTTTTATCTTCTCCAAAATCAAACATGCCATAAATCGTGGTTCCCAAACTGGTGCTAAAGTTATAGGTGGTATACGAATCAAATTCTTTCAACTCCGTTGTCACAACTTCTTGATTAGAGATATCATAATTTTTTTCAACGGTATTAAAGGACCAAATGTGGTTTAAGTTGGTACTCGCACTCATGCTGAAATACTTAAATAATTTAAAATTTGTACTAATTGGAATAGTATGTTGAACACCTGTTTTTGCATTTTCAAACATTTCTGGCTTAAAAAACAAGGAGTCAGTTGTTTGAATGCGGTTTTCGCCACGAATGTTGTACTGAAAATTAATATTCTGAATGATTCCTTTTTTACTTCCCGTTTTTGGCGCTAAAGGGAAAATACGATCGACACTGGCTTGGAATGTAGGTAGCGTCATATTAATAGCTTTGGTATTTGTATTTTGAGAATGTGTGGCCGTTACACTCATATTCACCTGAGGTTCACCGCGGAACGTTTTTGAATAAGAAACTGAGGATGCCAGCGTATTGTTCAAAAAACTGGAATTGTTCAGTTGGTTGACAGATTGTCGGAAATACGTACTGCTGCCCAAATTAACAGAGGCTGAAAACCGAGAATTGGGATTTGATTTACTGTCCTGACTTTGGTTCCACCTTAGGTTATAAATAATACTTTTGGAGTAATCTGGAAAGCCACGTTCACTATTGATTAAATTTTCATATCGAAAACTGATTCCGCCTCTAAATTTATAACGCACAGCATAATTACTTTCTAAACGTAACCCATAGCTCCCGTTTGTGTAATAATCCCCTAAAATGGCCAAATCGGCATAATCACTTATTGGAAAATAATAGCCACCATTTTGTAAAAAATAGCCCCGTTCGTTTTGTTGTCCAAATGAAGGAAAAATAATTCCTGAAGTCCGTTTGTTGGTCAGTGGGAAAAAGGCAAAAGGTAGTCCAATAGGCGTGGGCACATCTGCGATAAACATATTGGTCAACCCTGTAACAATTTTTTTTCCTGGCACTACCTTGGCCTTTCTTAGTAAAAAGTAATATTCAGGATTTTCTTCGTTTTGGGAGGTTGTAAACTTCGCTCGCCTTACAAAGTATACAGAATCGTTTTCTTTCTTACTCAACTCAGAAATAATACGACCTCCTTGCTGTTCTGTTTTAGAATTCCATATCAATGCTTTTTTTGTTTTCATATTAAAAACAATCGAATCTGGCTCAACCACATCGGCACCTTGTTTAAATATGGGTTTTTGGGAATAAACACCGGCACTGTCTTTTAAGCGTCCAGCATAAACAAGGTCATTGGCATAATCAATCACAATTACTCCAGATTGAATGTCCATGTCTTGGTATTTAATTTGGGCTTCGTTGTAAAGGTATATTTGTTTCGTTTTTTGATTGACAGAAGTGTAGTCTTTGGCTGTATAATTAACAATCGCTTCTAAAAAACCCTTGGGTTTTGAAATGCTATCATTGACAATGGAATCAGCCACAACTGGAGCAGGTTTCATTGCAGCATTGTTATTTTTTATAGTTGATGATTGCAATGAATCTATGTTCGATTTTTTTGGATCTACCCGAACTGTATTTTCTTTAATCGAGAGGTCTTGTGCATACCCAAAAATGTTTGTAAGCATTGTAAAACTTGCATAAAAAAGTATTTGAAAGAGAGTTGTTTTCAATGCTTTTAGGTGTATTTTTGTTTGGCTCGGTTTTTGAAAAATCAAAATTACATATATTTTTTTGTGATTTAATGTCTAAAATGACCCAGCGCTTAAAAGTAATTGATTCTCATGCAAATTAAATCTTTTTTCACAATCTTATTGTGTTTTTTTGGATTGATTGCCAATGCACAACTCAAAAACGATACCAAATCTTTTGTGGTAGTCTTAGATGCAGGCCATGGTGGTAAAGATCCTGGTCGGCCAACCTCTTATGGCTACAAAGAAAAAGACATTGCACTAGACATTGTTTTAAAAGTTGGTAATAACCTTGAAGCTGTTCCAGGGGTCTCCGTTATATATACACGCAAGACCGATGTTTTTTTAGAATTGAGGGAGCGTGCAACCATTGCCAATAAAGCCGATGCCGATTTATTTGTTTCCGTGCATTGTAATGCACACGACTCCCAAGCCCACGGTACTGAAACGTATGTACTTGGCCTTCATAGAAACGATTCCAACTTTAAAGTAGCCCAAAAAGAAAATGAAGTTATTTTTCTAGAAAAAGATTATGAAATAAACTACGAAGGCTTTGACCCCTCTTCTCCAGAATCTTTTATTGGTTTAACCTTATTGCAAGAAGATTATTTGGACCAGAGTATTTTATTGGCCAGTACCATTCAAAAGAATTTCACAGAAACATTAAAACGAAAAAATAGAGGTGTTAAACAAGCCGGTTTTTGGGTACTTCACAACACCTATATGCCCAGTGTTTTGGTTGAAACCGGTTTTATCACCAACAAAAAAGAAGGAGATTACCTCAATTCTAAACGTGGTAAAAATGAAGTTTCTAAAAGTATTTCGGATGCAATTTTAGGATATAAATCAATTGTTAATCCAGATATTGATATTCAGAAGCCTCCAATTTCAATTGCTGTTGAAACCGCAAACATCATCTTCAAAGTTCAAATCGCTGCCAGTTCAAAAAAATTGGCTTTAAAACCCTATAACTTTAACGGGCTTGATGTATTAAGCCGTCAAAAAAATGGTAAGATTTGGCGTTATTTTTATGGACAAACAAAAGATTACAATCAGGCAATTCAAATGAGAGAGGAAGTTGTTTCACGTGGGTATACAACTGCTTTTCTAGTTGCCTATCTGGATGGTGATAGGATTTCAATTGAAAATGCCCTTAAAACTAAAAATAATTAGCACTTAATTTTATAAATTAATTATTAGATTTGTAGTGCGTTTAAAACAAAAATATTGAATAAATCAAAAGAAATTAAAACAGCAATCTTGGTTCTATCGGGCATCTTGTTGTTCATTTTTATTTTCAACTACCTTAAAGGAGAAAACCTTTTAAACAGTTCCCGTAAAATTACGGCTGTTTACTCAAATGTTGAAGGCTTGGCAACTTCTTCGGCCGTTACCATCAATGGACATAAAGTGGGAAAAGTTCAAGACATTAAGTTTACGGAAGATGGCAGTGGAATGTTAATGGTTTCCATGCTTATAGATAGTGATTTTAAATTTTCCAAAAACAGCAGTGCGCAATTGTATGAATCTGGATTGATAGGCGGTAAGGCTATTGCCATCATTCCTGCCAACGATGGTGGCGAAAATGCAGTTTATGGGGATGTTTTGAGCTCTGAAATAAAGCCAGGTTTGACAGAACTTGTAAATCAACGTTTAACCCCCCTTCAAGAAAAAATTGAGTCTGTTATGTTAAGTGCCGATACACTACTAAAAAACATTAACAGTATTTTTGACGAACAAACAAAGTCAAACATAAAAGGCAGTTTTTCTCAACTGGAAAAGACTATAAGTTCTTTTGAAAAAACTTCTAATGCATTACAAACTCTCTTGGCGGACAATGAGGAATCTGTTTCAACCACTTTGGCGAATTTCAGCACAATTTCTGAAGATTTATCCGAAGTGAGTGCCTTACTTTCTGAAGCAAACTTAGCAGATACAATTGCAGGATTACAATCAACAATTACAAACTTTGACACGCTTTTATCAAACATTGAACAAGGCGAGGGCTCTGTTGGTAAACTCATGAAAGATGAGGGATTGTACAATAACTTAGAAAATGCTTTAGACCAATTGGAAGCTTTATTAGAAGACATGAAATTAAACCCTAAACGCTATGTACATTTTTCATTGTTTGGAAAAAAGAACAAACCCTATGGTTCCGAAAAATTAGCTAAGGAATCAAGCGAGGAATCAAAAAACTAACCACTATCTATGACTTTTTTGCCAAATATTATTTTTGGGCTCATCTTGGTTGCTGGCATTGGTTTTTTTGTGCGAAATATTCAGAGGCTCAGGCGTAATATTAAATTGGGGGTCGATATTCCAATAGAGGGACCTAGTAAACAACGCTGGGCCAATATGGCACGCATTGCTTTGGGCCAAAGTAAGATGGTGAGGCGTCCCATATCAGGACTTTTGCATATTATTGTGTATATCGGCTTTATCATAATTAATATTGAAGTTTTAGAAATTGTAATCGATGGTCTTTTTGGTACACATCGTATTTTTTCTTCCATAGGGTCCATTTACGGAATCTTGATTGGAACTTTTGAAATTTTAGCCCTTCTTGTTTTTATTTCTGTTATTTTCTTTTGGACACGTAGAAATGTCATACGGCTGAAACGTTTTATGAGCCCCGAAATGAAAGGGTGGCCTAAACAAGACGCAAATCTTATTATATATTTTGAAATTATCCTAATGGGTCTCTTTATCACTATGAATGCCACAGATGTACAGTTCCAAGCCATGGACTCAGGAAATGTTATCAGTGGATTTATAGCTCCTTTTTTTGAGGGATTACCATTACATGATATTGAAAGAACCGCTTGGTGGCTTCACATTATTGGGATTTTAATTTTCCTGAATTATTTGTACTATTCAAAACATTTGCACATTCTTTTGGCTTTCCCAAACACCTATTTTGGGAGTTTAAAACCTAACGGTCATTTAAACAACATTGAATCTGTGACCAATGAGGTCAAGCTGATGATGGATCCCGATGCTGATCCTTATGCAGTTTCGGAAGATGGCGCTGAGGTCCCAGAAAAATTTGGTGTCAGTGATGTTTTTGATTTGAATAGAATTCAATTGCTCAATGCCTATACTTGTACCGAGTGTGGTCGCTGCACTAGCGAATGTCCAGCAAACCAAACAGGCAAGAAATTATCGCCACGAAAAATCATGATGGATACGCGAGACCGTTTGCAGGAAGTAGCCAAAAACATTGAAACTAACAAGGGGAAGTTTATTTCCGATGGTAAGCAACTCCTTGGAAATTATGTAAGTAATGAAGAAATTTGGGCTTGTACGAGCTGCAATGCCTGTGTTGAGGCATGCCCTGTAAGCATCAATCCACTGTCCATTATCCTGGACTTACGCCGTTATCTTGTTATGGAACAAAGTGCGGCGCCTGTGGAACTTAACAACATGATGAACAATATAGAAAATAACGGCGCACCATGGCCGTATAACCAAATGGACCGATTAAATTGGAATAACGAATAAAAAATTAAATTAAAAAAATGAAACGAGAAGAAGCAGACGCATTATTACATCAAAAAGTCGAAGAAGGAGAACTTATAAGTCCTGTTTTACCAGAAGGTGTAAAAAATTATTTAATTGACATTGATGGAACCATAACTGAGGACGTCCCCAATGAGGAGCCGGAACGCATGGCTACTTGCCTTCCTTTTGAAGATGCCAAAATAACCTGTAACAATTGGTATGCCGAAGGACACATGATTTGTTTTTTCACATCGCGAACGGAAGAGCACAGAACGGTGACTGAAACTTGGTTGAAAAAATATGGTTTTAATTACCACACCTTGTTAATGGGCAAACCTAGAGGAGGTAATTACCACTGGATTGATAATCATTTGGTAAAGGCCACTCGATACAGAGGTAAGTTTACAGAACTGGTAGAAAAAGAAGTTACCATTCAAGTTTTTGACGACGGAAAAAACGAATAAAAATGAAAGAAGCACTGAAAGTACCAACCATTGCCGAATTACAAGCACAGGGGATTTCCCCGGAAGTTTTGTTTTGGGTAGGTTGTGCTGGAAGTTTTGATGACAGAGCCAAAAAAATCACCAAGGCACTTGTTAAAATTATGCACAGTGCTAAGGTTTCATTTGCAGTTTTGGGGACCGAAGAAAGTTGTACCGGAGACCCTGCCAAACGTGCTGGCAATGAGTTTTTATTTCAAATGCAAGCGGTCACCAACATTGAAGTGATGAATTTATATAAAGTAAAAAAAATAGTTACTGCTTGTCCGCATTGTTTCAATACCATTAAAAATGAATATCCCTCCTTGGGTGGGCGTTACGAGGTCGTACACCACACCCAGTTTTTGAAAAGCCTTTTAGAGGATGGTAGGCTCACTATTGAGGGTGGTCAATTTAGAGGCAAACGCATTACTTTCCATGACCCTTGTTATTTGGGGCGTGCTAATAATATTTATGAAGCCCCTAGAGAATTGATTAAAAAATTGGATGCCCAGCTTGTAGAAATGAAAAAATCTCGTAGAAATGGTCTATGCTGTGGTGCGGGTGGTGCTCAAATGTTTAAGGATGCGGAACCGGGCAATAAAGAAATTAATATAGAACGCACAGAGCAAGCATTAGAGACAAACCCCGACATTATCGCCGCTGGCTGTCCTTTCTGCAATACTATGATGACAGACGGGGTTAAAAACAAGGCTGAAGGTAAAGTGAAGGTTAAAGATGTCGCAGAAATGATTGCTGAAGCAAAAGATTTATAAGCATGATTGTTGACTTTCAAACATTGCCAGAAACTGCACGCATTTGGATATACCAATGCAACCGCTCCTTTTCCAAAGAAGAAATCCTGGAAATCTCCAAAAAATTACAAACTTTTTTAGAGGGCTGGACTGCCCATGGTGCCGATTTAAAGGCGGCCTTTGAATTCAAGTACAAGCGCTTTATAATCATTGGATTGGATCAAGAAAAGCAAAAGGCAACAGGTTGTTCTATAGATGCCTCTGTTCATTTTATAAAGCAGTTGGAAACAACCTATAGAGTAGACCTTTTGGATAAATTAAACGTCTCCTATAAACAAGGTGATTATGTCGCCTACAAAACACTTAAAGACTTTAAAAAAATGGCTAAAGACAAAGCAGTTTCTAAAAACACCATTGTCTTTAACCATCTGGTTCAAACAAAAGCAGAATACTTAGACCACTGGGAAGTTCCTGCAATTGATAGTTGGCATGCCCGTTTTTTTAGTTGAGCGCAAATTTCACACTTATTTGACATTCCAGTTTAATTTTTGAAAACTCAATATCAATGGGGGTTTCAATACCGCTTTTGGTTTCAGCATCCTCAGCATCAGCAACCTCAACTACCATTGCGTGATTTTTGTAATATGGATTGCTTTGGTATTGATCACTAATGTATATGGCTTTTCCCAAGACCTGATTCAAAGGCCCTGTGAGTGCCATTCCATTGCTCTTTGCTTTTAAAATGGCTTTGGATTTTAGTGTAAGTTTTAGCGATTCCATTTTTGAGTAAGCTGTTTTCGTTAAAACAACATTTGAAATTCCCTTGCTTTCAAGCCCAATGAGTACTTTTCCAGCCGTCATGGCGTCGTAAACCTCAAGCGTGTACAATTTAGACTTAAGAACATTTTTTCTCTTTAAAAAATATTTTTTATAGGCACTGGTCATGTCTTGCAGTTTCAATTGTTTTTTTAGGTCAATTCCTAAATTTTCCAACACTTTTGCCATTTCCTTTTCTTGTTTTTCTAGAGATGTTTTATTGCGGTCTTCCCCTTCATCAATGTAAATGGAAAGAAAGATTTGGTCAGGGACCACCAGAGTATCAACTTTTGCAGTTGTTTCAAGATAGGCTTGGTCAATGAAATTTTTATATTGTGCAAATGCTTGGTTATAAACAAGCATAATTATGAGTAGGTAAGTGATTTTTTTCATGGGATTTGTTTTTTTTAAATCATACATTCAATATACATGCCAAAGGGCTTTTATTTAAATAAACCACCTGTTTTTAATAAATTATACGGGTCATGGTTGTTAAATTTTAAGCAAAAAATAGTAATTTGGCATGGTATTTTCAACCATAATGAAAACTTATTTATGCGTTCTATCCTTCCCCTTTTTTTAGGCCTCAATATGTGTTTATTGGCTGCGCAATCGCCCCTAACTGCACCAGATTCATTAGCACAAAACCAATGGGTTGACAGTGTTTACAGCACTTTGAGTACAAAGCAAAAAATAGGTCAACTTTTTATGGTTCAAGTTTTTTCTGATAAAAAGAATCTCAACAAGGCCAAACTCATCAACCTTATTGAGCAACATCAAATTGGAGGTTTGATTTATTCAAAGGGAGGTCCTGTCCGTCAAGCGCATTTAAACAATGAACTACAAGCGGTTTCCAAGCTTCCTTTATTGGTGGGTATGGATGCCGAATGGGGTTTAAGCATGCGGCTTGACTCAACTTATGCATTTCCCTGGAACATGACTTTAGGGGCTATAACAGATTTGGAATTGGTGCGACAAACAGGTCAGCACATTGGAGCACATTGTAAACGATTGGGAGTACACTTTAATTTTGCACCAGTTGTTGATATCAATACAAACCCCATAAATCCCATTATTGGCAACCGCTCTTTTGGTGAAGACAAGCAAAATGTTACAGAAAAAGCTTTGGCTTTTATGCAAGGTCTCCAAAGCACGGGTGTTTTGGCCAATGCCAAACACTTTCCAGGTCATGGCGATACCGATAAAGATTCTCATAAAACTTTACCGACAGTTAGCTTTGGGAAAAAACGCCTTCAAAACGTAGAATTATATCCCTACAAAATTTTGATTAAAAATGGATTGTCCAGTGTCATGGTGGCCCATTTAAATGTGCCTGCACTGGAACCTAAAAGCCAATATCCCTCTTCTTTGTCCGAACGCATTGTAAGCAAGCTTTTAAAATCAAAGCTCGATTTTAAGGGATTGATCTTTACAGACGCATTGGATATGAAAGGCGTTTCAAATTACAGTACAGCGGGTACCATTGACTTGCAAGCCTTCAGGGCGGGTAACGATGTATTGTTGATGTCTGAAGATGTCAGTCAAGGCATCGAAAAAATAACAGCTGCCTATGATTCTGGAGATATTACAGAGGCCCGTTTGGCTTATTCTGTCAAAAAGATTTTAAGCGCTAAATATAAAGTAGGTTTGCATATGTATCAGCCTGTAGCGACTGAAAATCTTATTGAAGAATTGAACCGTCCAATAGACGATGTTTTGTATGAGCGTTTGATGCAAAACGCACACACAATTGTTAAAAATGAAAATTCATCTATCCCAATAAAAGATTTGCAATTACAGAACGTTGCCTACCTTCCGATGGGGGACGTTTCAGGCGATGCATTTTACAATGCATTGCAACAATATACGAAGGTGGATAAAATTGAATCTCAAAACCTCGATGCGGTGGTTGCTTCTTTAAAATCTTACAGTTCTGTAATAATCGGATTCCATAAATCCAATTTAAGCCCATGGAAAGCTTATCAATTTTCAAATAAGGAATTGGTTTGGTTGCAAGAAATCGCACGCCAAAACAAAGTAATTTTAACGGTTTTTGCCAAACCCTATGCTTTAAATACTTTAAAATCATTTTCAAACATAGAAAGTATTTTGTTGGCTTATCAAAACAGTGAAATTTCTCAGCAAGTTGCAGCTCAAATTATTTTTGGTGCTTTGCCCGCCAAAGGAAAATTGCCCGTAAGTATTTCAAATACATCTTTCAAGGTTGGTCAGGGGACCCAAACTCAAGCATTGGGAAGATTGGCTTATGGTGTTCCTGAAAGTGTAGGCATGAGTTCCAGGCGGCTCCTAAAGTTGGATTCTATGGCCCATTTAGCAATAGATAAAAAGATGACGCCTGGCTTACAACTCCTTGTGGCACGTAAAGGCAAGGTCGTTTACCACAAAAGTTTTGGTCACCATACTTATGAAAATAAGATAAAGGTTTCCCCCAACGACTTGTACGATGTGGCTTCACTGACTAAAATTTTAGTTACACTGCCTCTGCTTATGGAGTTGGTCGATGCTGGAGTACTTGCTTTAGACGACAGCTTGGAAACTTTACTACCAAGCTATAAAAATTCTAATAAAGCCCATATCACCCTCAAAGAAATGTTGTCGCATTTTGCCCAACTAAAACCTTGGATCCCGTTTTACTCCGCTACTTTAGATTCCGTCACCCAAAAACCTCATCCAGATTTTTTCAGACCTGAAAAATCCTTGGATTTCCCGATTCAAATTTCGGACAATACATTTCTTCGCGCCGATTTTACCGATAGTATTCATGAAAATATTTTTGCATCCGAACTCTTAGAAAAGCGCAAATATCGCTACAGTGACCTGCCTTACTATATTTTAAAGGAATTTATTGAGAACCATTACGAACTTCCATTAAATGATTTGATTCAACAACACTTTTACAGTTCCTTAGGCGCCAATTCTTCCACCTATCTTCCTTTAAATCGCTTCGATAAAACTCAAATCATTCCTACAGAACAGGACAATTATTTTCGCTTTGAAAAGGTTCATGGTCATGTGCACGATATGGGCGCTGCTATGCAAAATGGAGTGGGGGGGCATGCCGGTTTATTCAGTACGGCGAATGATGTGGCCAAGCTGATGCAAATGTATTTGCAAAATGGGACTTATGGCGGAGAAAACTTTATCAAACCTCAAACCATTACTGCTTTTAACAGCTGTTATTATTGTGATGACGATAACAGAAGAGGAGTGGGCTTTGATAAACCCCAACTGGAGGAAGATGGCCCTACTTGTGGTTGTGTGTCCATGCAAAGTTTTGGGCATTCGGGATTTACAGGCACCTTTGCTTGGGCCGATCCTGAGGAAGAGATTATTTATGTATTTTTGTCCAACCGAACATATCCTGATTCCAAGAATAACCGCTTGCTTGAGGACAATATTCGGACTGAAATCCAACGGTATATTCAAGAAGCCATTACAGATTAAAATGAAAATAGGAATTGTTTGTTACCCAACCTTTGGCGGCAGTGGCGTGATCGCTACAGAACTCGGCTTAGAGTTGTCCCGAAAAGGACATGAAGTCCATTTTATTACATACCGACAGCCCGTACGGCTTGAACTGATTAGCGAAAATGTTCATTTTCACGAAGTTAATGTACCAGATTACCCATTATTTCATTACCAGCCATATGAATTGGCATTGTCTAGTAAGATTGTGGACATGGTTAAAATTTATAAAATTGATGTGTTGCATGTGCATTATGCCATCCCACATGCCTACGCGGGCTATATGGCTAAACAAATGTTGTATCAAGAAGGCATTATATTACCAATTGTTACCACTTTACACGGTACGGACATCACCCTTGTGGGAAGCCATCCTTTTTACAAAACTGCGGTGACTTTTAGCATTAATAAATCCGATGCCGTTACATCAGTATCTCAAAGTTTAAAAGACGCAACCCAAAGGTTATTTCAGACCAAAAAAGAGATCAACGTTATTCCAAATTTTATAGACTTGAATAAGTATAAGGAGACTGTGAATTTATGTCCGAGAGGACTTTTGGCAAGCGCTGAAGAGCGCGTGATTACCCATGTGAGTAATTTTAGACCCGTAAAACGCATTCCAGATGTGATTCATGTTTTCAACAACATTCAAAAAGAAATCCCATCTAAATTGATGATGGTTGGAGAGGGACCCGAGCGTTCTTCTGCCGAACGTCTCTGCGCGCAACTTGGAATTCAAGACCGCGTGATGTTTTTAGGTAACAGCAACGAGGTTAATAAAATTTTGTGTTTCAGTGATTTATTTCTTTTGCCTTCAGAAACTGAAAGTTTTGGACTGTCTGCCTTGGAAGCCATGGCGTCAGGCGTTCCTGTCATTTCAAGTGATACTGGTGGTTTGCCAGAAGTCAACATTGATGGTCTCTCCGGGTTTTTAAGTCCAGTGGGAGATATAGAAAGTATGTCCAAAAATGCTCTTCATATTTTAAAAGATTCTGATACGCTTCAAAACTTTAAAACGGCTGCAAAAACTGTCGCTTCAAAATTTGGCATTCATCAAATCGTCTCCAGTTACGAAGTGGTTTATGAAACTGCTCTAAAAAATTGTATCTCAATTTAGTGGCTGCTAGCGCTTAATTTCTTAATTTTACATCTTAATATTAATCAAAAGGCTTTGTCATTATGGGTGGAAATTCATTTGGAAATGTTTTTAAATTAACAACTTTTGGGGAATCCCACGGTCCTGCCATTGGCGGGGTGATTGATGGGTGCCCTGCAGGAGTTTCTATTGATTTTGATAAAATTCAACAAGAGATGGACCGCCGCAAGCCTGGCCAATCCAAGATTGTAACCCAGCGTAAAGAACCTGACACAGTTGCATTTCAATCCGGAATTTTTGAAGGCGTGACCACCGGAATGCCCATAGGATTTATCATTAAAAATACCGATCAAAAATCAAAGGATTACAGCCACATCAAAGATGTATTTCGTCCCAGCCACGCCGATTTTACTTACAACGAAAAATACGGGCAAAGAGACTACAGAGGCGGCGGCCGCAGCTCAGCCAGAGAAACCGCTTGTCGTGTGGTTGCAGGTGCCATTGCAAAACAATTTTTAAGTGGTATCTCCATAACGGCTTATACTTCTTCCGTTGGAACCATATCATTGGGGGAGAACCATCACAATTTGGATTTATCCAAGACCGAAAGCAATATCGTCCGCTGTCCAGATATGGCGGTTGCTGAAGCCATGATTGCCAAAATAAATACCATTCGTAAAGAAGGCGATACTATTGGTGGTACCGTTTCCTGTGTCCTAAAAAATGTCCCTGTTGGGCTCGGAGAGCCAGTCTACGACCGATTGCACGCCCAATTGGGAAAAGCCATGTTGTCTATTAATGCTGTCAAAGGGTTTGAGTATGGCTCTGGTTTTGAAGGTGTTAAAATGAAAGGCAGCGCCCATAATGATGCTTTCAATGCTGATGGCACTACCAAGACCAACCATTCGGGTGGCATTCAAGGAGGTATCAGCAATGGAATGGATATATATTTTAATGTGGCTTTTAAACCTGTTGCCACTGTGATGCAATCTCAAGACACTATTGATAAAGCTGGTAATTCGGTAAAAATGCATGGTAAGGGCCGTCACGACCCTTGTGTGGTGCCGCGTGCCGTACCTATTGTAGAAGCCATGGCAGCATTGGTCTTGGCAGATTTCACGCTGCTTAATCGTCTTTCAAAAAAATAATATTATGAAATCTATGGCCTTGCATTGGAAAATATTAATTGGCATGCTTTTGGGCGTGATTTTTGGTTTTTTGATGCTTCAAATTGAATGGGGTGCTGCTTTTATTGCAGCATGGATCAAGCCTTTGGGGACTATTTTTGTAAAGCTGCTCAAGTTAATTGCAGTGCCTTTGATTTTAGCATCTCTCATAAAAGGAATCTCAGACTTAAAAGACATTTCAAAATTTGCTTCTATTGGTTTAAAGACCATTGTTATTTACGTTTTGACTACCGTAGTGGCCATCAGCATTGGCTTGACTTTGGTTAATATTTTTAATCCTGGTGATGGGGTTTCAGACGCCACTATTTCTAAATTAACGGCAACCTATGCCAACAACAGCAGTGTGCAAGGCAAGATTGCAGAGGCTGGCCGCCAGCAAGACAGCGGTCCACTTGATTTTGTAGTAGATATGGTTCCAGAAAATGCGTTTTCTGCCCTTAGCAACAACAAATTGATGTTGCAAGTTATTTTTCTGTCTATTTTCTTGGGAATTTCTTTATTGCTTATTGGCGAGAAACGCGCCAAACCGTTAAAAGATGTATTTGATTCTCTGAATGATGTGGTTTTAAAAATGGTAGACTTGATCATGTTAACAGCTCCTTATGCTGTGTTTGCGCTTTTGGCCAATGTTGTGGTTTCATCAGGTGATCCAGAACTTTTATATGCACTTTTGTTTTACGCTTCTGTCGTTGTGGGCGGTTTACTTTTAATGGTCTGTTTTTATCTTCTTGTTTTGGCTTTTGTGGTCAAAAAGAATCCCTTTTGGTTTTTAAAGCAAATTAGTCCGGCGCAATTGCTGGCCTTTTCGACCAGCAGCAGTGCTGCCACGCTTCCAGTGACCATGGAACGGGTGGAGGAGCATGTTGGTGTTGACAAGGAAGTGTCTAGTTTTGTGTTGCCAGTTGGTGCGACCATCAATATGGATGGAACCAGCCTTTACCAAGCAGTTGCCGCTGTTTTTATCGCACAAGCGCTTAATTTTGATCTGACATTTGCAGACCAATTGATGATTGTACTTACCGCTCTTTTGGCCTCCATAGGTAGTGCGGCTGTGCCCGGTGC
>CERW01143347.1_pt1 | contig 16561 bp, 18 predicted proteins | sample 530751 | NCBI WGS metagenome assembly CERW01 (sample SAMEA2620929, study PRJEB7988) | marine metagenome | biome: marine biome (ENVO:00000447); feature: surface water layer (ENVO:00002042); material: "saline water (ENVO:00002010), including plankton (ENVO:xxxxxxxx)" | depth 5 m | reverse complement strand
ATAAATTTATTTAATCTTAATTCATTATTTTCATCAACAATAAATAATGGTCTATACATTCTACCAGCTTCTGTAGAAATTTGTAAAATTCTTGAAAATAAATTTAAAGAAATAGAAGTTATAGGACTAATTATAGATTGTCTTTTATATTGTTTTAAAATTTTAAATAATTCAATAGGATTAGTATGATATCCAAAAATTTCACCATTAATTATAATAAAACAATTATAAGGATGTGCAAAATTTTTTAAATATTCAGAATAATTAGTAATATCTTGATTATATTCAATTACATTATTTTTAATTAAGAGTTCTTTAATAAATAAATTACAACCATAAGATGAAATATTAGTGCTCATACCTAAATTTTTAACTAAACCAACAGGAGCTCCTTCTGGAGTTTCACATGGACAAATCATACCAAATTGAGAAATATCTAATTTTCTTGGTTGAACTAATTTTCCATTTTTTTCCATTGCTGTATTAACTCGTCTTAAATGCGATAAAGTACTTAAATATGACATTCTATTTAAAACTTGACTAACTCCTTGTTTTATATTTTGAAAACTACCAATACTTTTAATACCCCAATTACCAGTACTTAATGCATATTTTAACCAACTATCCAATAAACTTTGTTTAAAATATTTAGTAATATGAGTTCTATCATTAATTAAATCAAAAATTTTATTATTATTTGCTCTCCATAGACCAATATCTCTTTCAATCATTAATTTTAATTCTTTTGTTATTTTTCCATAAGATTGTCTAAATAAACTACTCATTAAAATTCCAGGAGAATCAATTCTTTTATTCATATAACTATCTCTATTATCATATTTATCATATCCTAAATATATATTTAATATTTTTTTAATCATATATCCTAAATATAAAGCTTTTTTATTAAAATTAGAAATATTAGGTAAAAAATCATTTTTAAGAATATTTTCAACAATATTATGAGTTTTAATATTTCTACTATTACCTGTAATATTTCTTAAAATACAATCAATAGCATCTTCTCTTGTATAAATTCCTGAAGCATCATCACAACATGCTTTAAGTTGTTGTAAAATATCTTTATGATTTTCTGAATTAATATCATAAATAATATGTGAAATAATATCAAAATCATTTAAAATACCTAAAGCTCTAAACATAATAAATACAGGTATTTCATATTTTAAAAAAGAAGTATTAATTCTAATAACTCTTCCCATATGATTTGATTTAGTATTAACTGTTAATGAAATTGTTTTAGCAGGAAGATAAGCAGAATCATTTGTTGATCTTATTTCAGCATGTATATTTTCTGTATTATTTGCTGGTTTAAAAATTAAAACATAATTTTCTTTAATTCTATCTTGAGAAATTAAAACTTTTTCATTACCATTTACAATAAAATAACCACCCATATCATATTTACATTCATTATTAATATGTTCATCTGGTATTATTGTTAATATACATGCTTTAGATCCAACCATTACTGGTAATTTTCCAATATAAATATCATTTAATTTTTTATTTTTAGTTTCTACAGTATTATCATTATTATAACATTCTGTAATAATTCTTATATTTATATAAAGATCAGCAGAATATGTTAAATTATCATATCTTGCCATATTAGGTGTCATATTAATTTGTGTTCCATCTTGTTTTTTGTATATTGGTTTTGTAAAATGAGGATCTTCCATATATAAATATATTTTTTGTCTATAATCTTTTATATTTTCATCAAAATCATTTTTAACAACTATTGGATTATAACCTGTTAATATTTTTTCTAATTTATTTTCTATAAAATCATTATAACTATTTATTTGATGTTTAACTAATTGATGACAAGATTTGACATTTCCTCCTTGATTAAAATAAATGTCTAATATTGTTTCAATTCTTTCATCAAATGACATTAAATATATAATAATTATATAATAAAATATGTTTAAATCATTTTTTTTATATAATTATTTATAATTTATATAAATTATATTATTAGTATAATACTATTTTTTATATAAAATTAAAAAAAATATTTTATATAAAGATTATATAAATTATATTATATATAAGTAAATGTCTAAACAAATAAGTTTTCATTCAAATAAATATGATGAAAAAGAAAAAATACTACAAGATGTAGATGCTTCTGATAGATATGTGCTTTTTCCTATTAAATATAATAATATATTTAAAATGTATAAAAAACAAGCATCTGTATATTGGGTTGCTGATGAAATTAATTTTTCAGAAGATTTAAAACATTTAGACAAATTAAGTAAAGATGAAAAATTTTTTGTTAATCATATACTTGCTTTCTTTGCTGGAAGTGATGGTATTGTTATGGAAAATTTAGGAACACGATTTTTACAAGATGTTAACATCCCAGAAGCGAAATGTTTCTATGCATTTCAAATTGCAATTGAAGCCGTTCATTCAGAAACTTATAGTTTATTAATTGATACTTATTGTAAAGATGAAAAAGAAAAACATGATTTATTTAAAGCAATTGAGACATTTCCTGCAATTAAAGTAAAAGCTGATTGGGCTTTAAAATGGATTGGAAATGAAGAATGTTCATTTGCACAAAGATTAGTTGCTTTTGCTATTATTGAAGGTGTATTTTTTTCTGCAAGTTTTTGTGCAATTTTCTGGTTAAAAGAACGGGGATTATTACCCGGTTTAAGTTTTGCAAATCAATTAATTAGTAGAGATGAAAGTTTACATACAGAATTTGCTTGTATGTTATATCAATATTTAGATAATAAAGTTCCAGAAGAAATAGTATACAACATGTTTGATGAAGCAGTTGATATTGAAGATCAATTTATTAATGAAAGTATTAAATGTTCTATGATTGGTATGAATAGTAAATTAATGAAAGATTATATTTTATATATTGGCGATAGAGTATTAGTTATGTTAGGTTATAATAAAAGATATTTTAAAGAAAATCCATTCCATTTTATGGAATATAGTTCAGTTGATGGTAAAACTAATTTCTTTGATGCTAAAGTTGCTGAATATCAAATAGCAAGTATTAATATTGAAACTGGAAAAAGTGCAATTCCAGACAAAATTGAAATATCAGACGATTTCTAATAATTTAATATTATTTATATATTCATCAATACTATGATTTAAAATTATATTTTTTAAATCAATTGTAAATAATAAATTAAATATTCTATTTATTATTTTTTCTTTATAAAGTTTTCCTTTATTTATTGAAATTGATTTATGAACATGTTTAAATTCACTTCGTAATGGTAATTTAGTTACTATATCTCCTTTATTTTTATATCTTAATGAGTTTTTAATATTTTTATTAAAAAAAAATTTAAATATATCATTACCAGGTCTTGGAGAACCAATTGTAAAAACATTTATATTTGGATTATTAAAATTATAAAATATATCAACTGCACAAATATATGCTAATGCACCACCTAATGAATGACCTAATATATGTAATTTTATATTTTTTATATTATATATTGAATTATATATAATATTTTTTATTGATTCATATTGTTTATAAAATCCATTATGAATTTTTATATTATTTTTATAAGGTTTAATTGTTCTTATATCTATATCATGTTTCAAATCTGTAATACTATTTGTTCCTCTAAATACTATATATATTTCATTTAAATAATAAAATATATAACATTGTGTATCTGTTTCTAAATTATTTATAAATTTACAATTTAAATAATTTAAATTATCTATATAACTTAATAAACATAAATTTGCACAATTTAATGCATAATTCATTTTAATATATATTATTATATAATTTATATTTTTTTAGTTTTTTATCTAAAAATTTTGCTTTATTTATTATTAAATCCTTTTTATATTTTTATTAATATTTCTACTTTTAATATTTATAATATTATCATATAAATTATAAGTATATATTTTTTCTTCTATCATTAAATTATTAATATAACGTATTTCATTTAAAAATTCCATATATTATTTTAAAAAATGAAATATTAATTTTATTAATAACTAAATGTCAGAAAAATTATCTAATATTGACAATGAAATAATTAAATTAAAAATATCATATAAAAATTCAATTCTTATTGAAGAAGAATTAAATTATTCTTTAATTATATTACAATTAAAAGATATAAATGATTTTAATATTGATTTATTAAATAAAATGTTAGATTTAAATCAAACTGATAATTATATTTTAAAAATTAAACATAATATGTTAGGATATTATAATAAATTTATTTTTGTTGATAATAATATAAATTTATTTGGAAAAAATATGAATTTATTTAATGATACAACTATTTTGTTTTATGAAATTTATAAAGATATTAATATTAAATATAAAAAATATAATGATTATTTTCAAAATAATGAAAAATCTCAAATAATTTTAGATAAAATTAAATATTTATTAAAAAAACAATTTGAATTAAATTTATAAATATTCACTTATTTTTAATATACAATTTTCATTTAATATTGTATTATATTCTAAATAACATATTATTAATAAAATTACTTTTTCATATAATATATATTGAATTGATATTTCGATTTCATCTAATTCTTTATTAATATAATCAAATATACAATCTTTTATTTTATTTATAAATAATATTGTTGGTTGAAATAAAATTCTTGTTTCATTTATATAAGAAATTTTATAATTTATTGATATATTATTTTCAGATAAAGTTAATAATCTATTATAATATTTTGAAGTTAATATATTATTTTCATAAAATGTTGGATAAATTAATGATAATTTATATAAATTATATAAATTAATATAATTTATTTTTAAATTTAATAAAGTATCATTAAATGATTCTTTAATTATTTTATATTCATTATCGTCATTATCATTTATATCTATATATTTTTCACATATTTCTATATAAATATTATTATCTTTTTTTATAAATATATAAATAAAAATTTTTAATCTAAAACATATAATTATAGAAGAAATATTCATTTAATTTATTTTTTAATATAAAAATAAATTAAAATGGAAACTAATGTTAAACCTTTATTAAAATGGATTGGTGGTAAAACACAAATTATAAATCAAATTATTCATTTATTTCCTATTAAAATTAAAAATTATCACGAACCATTTATTGGAGGAGCATCTGTTTTATTAAAATTATTAGAAAAACAAAAAGAAGGTTCAATTATAATAACTAATAAAATTTATGCTTATGATTTAAATAAAGAATTAATTGAATTTTATAAAATAATTCAAAATGAACCAATTAAATTTTATAAAGTTATTAAAAAAATTATTAAAAAATATAATTTAACAGATAATAAAGAACAATTTTATTATTCAATGAGAGGTTTATATAATAATATTAAAATTAATAATATTAAAAAATCAGCATTATTCTTATTTTTAAATAAAACTGGATTTAGAGGATTATTTAGAGAAAGTAATAAAGGATTTAATGTTCCTTATGGTAATTATAATAATCCAGAAATTATTAATTATGATAATTTACTAAATTTTTCTAATTTAATTAAAAATGTAATTTTTATAAATGATTCTTTTGAAAATAGTTTAATTAAAATTAAAAAAAATGATTTTGTATATTTAGATCCACCATATTATCCTGAAAATAAAATTTCATTTACTAATTATACAAATGAAGGTTTTGATTTAGAAACACATACTAAATTATTTAATATTTGTTTAAAAATGAAAAATAAATTTATTATTAGTAATTCTGATACAGAATTTGTTAAACAATTTTTTAAAAATTATAAAATTAATAAAATTAAAGTTAAAAGAAGAATTAATCCAGATAATCCTAATAGTTTTACAAATGAATTAATTATTAAAAATTATTAAAAAAATGATATAAATATATATATTTATTAATATAAATGTTTAATATTCTTAGAACTTTTTCTTATAATACTTTTTATTATTTTTTTATAAATTTTAATAATAAATATAAAGAATTAGAAGCTAATTTAAATATTTTAAAAGATAAACATTTAAATTTCATTAATATACATAATGATTTAATTAATAAACATAATGATTTAGTTAAAATATATAATATCTTAATTAATAAATATCATAGTTATTATGATTTATATAATGAATTATCAAAACATGAAGAAGAAATTATTAATGATTTTAATAAATTATCAAATGAATATAATTTATTAAATCAAAAATTTAAAATTATATCAGATGAAAATATTAAATTAAAAGAAAAATTAAAATATAATTATTATACTATAACTAATAAAAAACGTAAATTAAATCATAAATATTAAATATAAATTATCTCATATTAATCAGATAAATTATATAATTCGTCATCAGAAGTATCTGGTGATAAATTTGGTATATTATTTTTATTTTTTTCAAAAAAATAATAAATAAAATACAAACACATTTATTTAAAAATAATAAAATAAATTAATAGTAAAAATGGAATTAAAACATCCATATTATATAAATTATAGTAAAAATAATTTAAATCAAATTTATAACTGGTATAAATATTATTCAAATTTAGAATATAATAAATGTATAATTTGTGAGAAACACTTTAATAAAAAAAATAATATTAAAAAATATAGATGTAAATATTGTATTAATATTAAAAAATATAATCAAAATTATTTAGAATTTATTTTTTATGTTAAAAATAATTATAATATTGAAAAAAATAAATATATTATAGCTTTTCTTATGATAACACATAAGAAATTATGTAATAATTTACTATTATTAAAATTTGATAATAATATAATATTTTTAATTTTAAATTATTATGAATACAATGATTATTTATATACTAATATAATTAATGATTATAATAATTTAATTAAAATTGATAATTTAATTTTTTAAACCTAATGCATAATTTATATTTTTTTTAAAATTATTGATATCTTTATAATAATATTTTATATTTTTACATTTTTCATAAATTAACTCATATTTTATATTTTTATCTATTATTTTTTTAAAATTTTTATCCTCTTTTTCTAATAATTCAAAAATTAATTTTCTTGATCTTATTGTATATATTGTATTATAAATCATCATTTTTGTTTCATAAGCATTATATATATTATCATTAATACATAATATTAAATATAAATTAATATAATTACTATAAAATTCAACATATTTATTTATTTTTATTTTTAATTTATTTCTATAAAATAAATTAAGATTATCATAATCTGATAATTTTAAATTTATAAAATCTTTATTATTCAATTTAAAAATTAATTCTTTATAATTTAAAATAGCATAATTTATTTTCTTTTTAAATGATTTATTTACTATTCTAACATATAATATATTATTTATATTAGGATAATATGTAATTTGTTTAATATAATAAATTAATATTTTTTCATGTATATCAAATAAATCAAACATTTATTAAGTAAATATTATAAATTTAATATCATTTTTATTCTCTTTTCTAATAATTAATTTAAAATAAAAATATTTTTATTATCATAAAATAATCTTTTTATTAAATTAAATGTATTGTAATACAATATTAAAATTAGATTTAATTATAATTATTATTCAAAAATATTGTGAAAAGTATTTGAAACCTGATAAAAATATTACAAAATCTAAAACAATTAAATTTGTTTTAGATCAAATTAATTATATTAAAAAAACTAAAGATTTTAAAACTTTAAAATCCATATTTATAATTAAGAAAAACTATAAAATTAAAGATCTTAAAGATTGGTTATCTATATTGTCTGTACATAAACATGAATTATTTTCAAAACATTTTAAACTTGATGTTGAAATTGATTTAACTAAAAGTTATAGAACTTATGTTAATTTGTTTTCTAAACTTGGAAATAATAAAACAAAATGTGATCTTAAAAAATCTACTAAAAAAATATCTATATTATTTAATTTATTGTTTTATGATGTTATACTTGATGGTATATCTAAGAAAAAGGGGCGCAATAAAATAGCGACACTCACTGATGGGGGCACCGGAGATCTGGTTGCGAAAGGACAACCTACAACCCGCTCTGTAAATAATAGTGGTTCATATTTAACAGAAAAAGAAAAAGAAGAAAAAATTAAATCGTTAGTTGATAATTATAATGAAAATCAAAGAAACAAAAGAGGTAAAACAAAATTAAAAAATTTTATTATTCATAAAATTATTTTACCTCGTATGTCAAAGAATTTAGGTGTTGAATACTCAAAAAAAGTTTTAAAATCTATAAATCTAATAGACAAATTATTCCCAAACTCAAAAGATAAAATTAATTGGAGAGATGTGGTTGAATTTGCACAATCATTTTACAAAAATATTCGTAGAGATTATGGAGACATTTATCCTGTTGTACAACAGAATAATGTAGGTTCTTGTTGGATTAATGCAATTTTAGTTTGTTTAATGTATTCTTATGCATTAAGCGAAAAACTTAAAATTATAATAAAAAAACAACGTAATTCATTTGAATATATTATAGAACAAAATAGTTTTGCACGTATAATTCCAAATGCATTAAACGAATTATTGATTTTACAATATAGATCTAATGGTACTATTAAAGCAGGTAATCCATGCCGTAAACGTGAAATAAATGAGGAAGGCGGTGGTTATAACTGTCATATTTCTGTTGATTTAAATTTTGTTAGAACTTTAATTACTGTACTTACATTACATAAACCTGGCTTATTTTTACAATTTACAAAAGTTATAAAGAAAAAGCCACAAATTAAACTTCAAATTCAGAGAGATCTGCGGCAAAAATCTTTGACCTTATACAGTGCGGGGTGGAGGGGAATGAGGTCGATTGACTATATTCTGAAAGACACGGTTGTTACTATTCATGCGGACGAGGAAAGGGTGGAGGAGAAGATGAAACGTAAAGCTGTTGGTGCGACAGGAGTTGTTGGATATGTGAGCGGATATGCTGGCATGGAGGGGCAGATTTGTAAGAAGCTGAACAGCGGAAACGCAATGGTTAAGTTTGAAGAAGGGAATACCTGCGCATTCCCATGGGATATCCTCCTAATGCAACCCAATGGTACTGCAGAGGAGAAGACAGTACAGCTCTGCACCTCTGCAGATGTGGAGACAGTACAAACTCAAGGTGATGATCTGGATAATGCAGAGCAGGTTGTTGCTGATGAACAGGCGCTCTTGAAAAGGGCGGATGAATTATATTGGGATTGTACAATGCCTGATAAAATGGATAACTTAACCTATGTAACCCCTGGACCAGATTATCACTTAAAAGAACGTTATGATATTGCTCTTGAAGATGCACGTATAACGATGAAAGAACGTGGCGTGGAATTCTTGCGCTTGCTTGAATTGAATGATGTACTATTAAATGAAGGTGGTACACTTATGGATACTCTTAATTTAATATATATATTATTAATAAAAGGACTTGGATTTACTCTTGTAACAAATTATGGTTCATTTGTTTCTAGAGTACAAACTTATACTAAAATAATTAATAAAGATGAATCTAAATCAGAGAGAATTACAATTTGTATTGTTCTAAAAACAGAATCTCAAAAATATCAAGATATAATGCTATTACCAGATTTTGCGGAATATAAATTAGAATCAATGATTTTACAGAGTTATAATCAAGATAAGGGTGAAGATTTACACGTAATTTCAGTTGTAACTGATTATAATAATGAAATGTATTATTATAATGGTTGGATGAATGGTGATCTTGTAAATCCACTTAAAAAAGTATTAAATGACGACATTGAAGTTGATAATTTTAAATTTAGTTTAAATTTATCACGTGCTATTATGTTTATGTTTAAAATAAAAGAAAATTAGTTAGCAATATATTTTTCAATGTTATACTACTTATACCAGAAACTAAAAACGCATATTTATAAATATAAAACGTTAATTCTTCATAAGTTAATAGAATAGTAATAATCGCTTTTGTTGATGGTTATTTATTTTATATTTTTTACAATTATTAATAACACCTGTTGTTTAAAAACTGGTAAATTAAAACATATTTGTTGTATAAGATTTTCTGCATTAAATGTAGGAATTTTATTAATTATTTTCATACTTTTATTAAGTAATTTTTGATTTATTGATTTTGTAGAATTACAACATAAACAAGCACAATATATAGAAATATTATAGTATTATTTGTATATATATCTTGGATTTATAAAAAATAACTCAAATATTATTTATTGTATTTAGTTTTTATTATGGAAAATTTATCTTTTTATTATATAAAATGTATTCTAATACAATATTAAAATTAGATTTAATTATTATTATTATTCAAAAATATTGTGAAAAATATTTGAAAAATAGTAAAAATATAGATATAAAAAAATCTAAAACAATTAAGTTTGTTTTAGAACAAATTAATGATATTAAAAAAACTAAAGATTTTAAAGTTTTAAAATCCATATTTACAATTGAGAAAAAATATAAAATTAAAGATATTAAAGATTGGTTATCTATATTGTGTGTAAATAAAACTGAATTATTTTCAAAACATTTTAAACTTGAAGTTGAAATTGATTTAACAAAAAGTTATAGAACTTATGTTAATTTACTTTCTAAACTTGGAGTTAACAAAACAAAATGTGATCTTAAAACATCTACTAAAAAAATATCTACTAAAAAAATATCTATATTATTTAATTTGTTATTTTATAATATTAATATTATAGATGGGGGGGGAAGAATACGAGTAAAAACATACGGAAATATGCGTGATAAGGAATTATTTGATAAATTAAACCCTTTAATTAAGTTTTTATCAAAAGATGATCTCCATCCAAAAACTACTACTTTAAAAAGGTTAGGCCCTCCTATTAAAAAAGAAAACGGTTTAGATCCTAAACTATTAGCTAAATTAACACCTATATGTAAGTTATTTAAAAACAATAGAAACAGAGATCAAAAAAAAATGAATTTAAAAGATTTAACTCAGCTTATAATACATTTAAAACAAAATAAAACATATGCATCACTTCAATGGGCTTTTTTATATCGAGCATTTGAAAATATGGCTTTAAGAGAACAATGGTTTTTGTTAAATGCACAAGGTGTACAAGATAATCCACAACCTAAATTAATAGCAAGTTCAATTGGATTAACAAATAAAGAAACTGAACATATTAAAAAATATTCAGATATATGGTATGATTTTTTTAACACAAAAGGTATTGCTAATTTTGTAAGATTTGAAGTTAGACAAAGTTATCTTAACGATTTTGCAAATGTTGAATTTGAAAATCTAAAAATAAGAATAAAACAATTTATAAGTAATATGGATATTAGTGATGGAGTTACTTATATCCCTTATATGGAATTAATAATTTACTATGCAATATTACTAAATTTCTGGACAAAAAATGGAGATGAATGGGTAAAAAAAGGTTCAAAATATAAACATTCTGAAGGTAAATTCACAAAAGACGATATTGATACCTTTATGTTTGCAATGTTTAGGTATATGTATATGGAACTTCTACAAGGAGAAGAAAGAATAGAGATAGATATAAAAATGTCACATATTTTTGAGAAAATTGGAGTCCTTAAAGATAGCGACGAGACTGGAACATTTGTTGGTATGTTAAGTTTATTAACACATTTCTTTTATAAAGAAGTTACTAAAGATTATGAAAAAAGTATAACTGTATATTTTGCAAAAAAATTGGATATTATTAAAAGAATGCTAAATCCTGATCCGGACAACTATATATTACCACAATCTGCATCTTATGAATTTACAGTAGCAGCTATTGATTTTAATGATTATGATGTAATTGGAATAATGCGTTTATTACCAAGTGATTATCTACATTATCCATATATAGGAGTTCCTCTATCATTTATAAGTTCTTATATGAGTGAAAGAGAAGTATTGTGTATATCCAATGATCCATTTTTATCAAGTGAAAATCGTGAGGATTATAAAGATTATCTAACAAATACTTCAACTATTATTTTAAAAAATTTAAAAGGCACATTTGAAAATGTATTAAGAGATGTTTTAGCCTGTAATCGTACTACTCAATTAAAACAAAATGTTACAAAATTAGTTTTATTTAATAAATTACAAATAGTTGGTTCAACTTACACATCTATACATAATCATTTATTAGAAAGTATTTTACTTGGTGCAAAAACTAAATCTATTTTAGCTGAACAAAATAGTAAATTAGAAATAACACATTTAGATGATAAAAATATTGAAATTGATATGAAAGAAAATAAAGAGGGCGAGGACATTAAATTAAATAATACTACTGAAATTCAACAACTTGATTCTATTATTCAATTAAGTACTGAACCATAATATAATGAGTTTATATTATTTTCATCTTTATTTACAACTTTATATAATATTTTATATACATTTTTAGATATTAAACCAGTATCTAATATATAATTTAAATCTTTTTTAAATTGTTAATATTTTAAGTTTTTCTAATGAATAATTCATTTAAAATACAAATATTTTTAATTAATTCACTAATACATTTTAAATTATAAAATTAAATAATTCTTTTTTACAAGTATTTCCAAAATTAATTATACTTTTTAAATCATTATTAATAAAATATATTATTTTATCAATACATAAATCATTTAAATCTATAATATTAATATTCAAATTATTTAAATTATTTATAATTATTATTTTTATTTCATTTATATTCATAATTATATAATTATAATATTATAAATTATATTTATCATTTTTATTAAAAATCCATTGGTTCAAACTTTTCTTGGAGTTCTTTAACTTTAGATCTTGATTCTAAATTTTTTGATACAATAGTATTAGTTATTTCAGAATCATCATAAATTTTAAATCTAATAGGAATTATAATTTTTGGAACATCAATATATTCATATTCAGATTTTTTTGAAGATGTAGTAGCTTCACTACCATATCCAACTCTTGCATTGCTAATACCTCTTGTTGCACCTCTTGTTGCACCCCTTGTTGCACCTTTTGATCTAACTTTATAATCTTTAGATTCAACAATTGTAATAGTAATGAAAAATAATCCAGTTTTTTTAGTTGTTTCTTCCATTCCATATAATTTTTCAAAATTAGTGATTTCATCTCCTTCATTTTTTGCAAATTTAATATTTAATTGATATTTAGCTCTTGCATTTTGATCAAAATTCCATTTTTTATCATCATTTCCAGATACATGCCACATTTTACCATCTCTTTCAATATTATAAGGTTCTGAATCTATATCATTATCATATTTAGGTTGTTCTTTATCAAGAGCAAATCCAATACCATATTTATATTCATAATCAGAATCTTCATTATTATTAACAATATAAATATTTGAAATTTTTGTAACAATTGGTCCTTCATAACCTGTTACTTTATAATTAATTGTTCCATTATTAAATTCTAATTTATCAATTTGATATTTATCTTTAAAATTAAGTCTATTATCAGATGAATCAATAGTTGAATCAATTCCTTTACCAAATTCAATTCTAAAACTTAATTTATAATTTTTTATTTCAATATTATTATATTGAATATATGGAATTTCTGTTTCCACATAATTTTTATTAATATAAGATGGATTTACTTCACTTGATAACTCTTTATCATTTGATGACATTTTGATATTAATTAAAAATTAAAAAAAAAAATCATTTTTTTTATATTATTCTTTTAGTTTTTAAAAAAATACTATTAAAATAATATTTATTTAATCCTAATATTTCAAATAAAATATGTAAAGTAAAACCTGTTAAAAATAAACTTATTTCCATTATATAAAATTTATTCCAATCTTTACATATTTCTGGTAAATTACTTTTTACTATTTTACTTATAATAAAACCAATAATATTACCTATTATTATTGTTGAAATACCAACAATTATTGCTTCAATTAATAATTGAATAATACTGTTCATCTTTTATTTAAAATAATATTTAAAAATTGAAACAATTGGAGTATTATTAGATAATCCTTTATTATGAAAAGATTTTAATTCATTATTAAAATTTTTATTATTAATTATATATTTCCAAATTATATATATGCTTAATAGAAAACTTACATATATTATTTCTAATTTTAATGAAATATTTTTGTAATTATAATTATATAATATTATTAATGGTAATATTTTTATAATTAATAATATTAATAATTCTATTATTAATAATAATAAATCATTATTTTTTAAATATATAAAAGTATATAAAATAAAATATAAATGAACTATAAATGCTATTATTAATGAATAAAAAGGTGCAATTAAATTATTAAATATAATTACTATTATTGCCCATAATAATAACCAATATGAAAAATAATAATCAAATCTATAATTAATCATTTATTTATATATTTTATAATAATAAATTTAATGATCAAAAATATTATTAAAAAAAAATCTTTTAAAAAAATTAATAAACCAAAAAAAAATTTAAATATAATTTAAAATGATTTTATATATATATAAATTACAATGTAATAAATATTATTTAGGATTAAGTAAAGACTTTATATCTATATTTTTTAAACATTTTAATGATATACAAAATGATTGGATTAATATTTATAAACCTATTCAAATATTAGATATTTTTCAATTTAAAACTTTAAATGATTTAGATTATTATGTTTTATATTATATGTATAAATATGGTATTGATAATGTTAGAGGTGGATCTTTTAATAAAATTGTATTTGATTCTATAAGTTATAATAATATTTTATCATTAATATTATTATATTATAATTAAAAAGCGTTTAAAATTATTTCATTTTACAATCATTTTATATTAAATATATGCTTAAAAATTTAATATATAAAGGTAATATTAAAGAATCTTTAGAAAATATTTGTATTATATTACATATGAATGATGAACGAATTAATAAATTATCAGATACTTTTATTGAAATTTGTAATTATATTGGATTAAATATGGAAAAAGAAGATGTCTTAAAATGGTTAAATATTGTTGAATTAACACATATTTGGATCACATCTGATTCAATTAAAGTTGATGATACTTTAATTTTATGTGTTAAAATGTGTAATATTTGTAAAAATATTTTTGAAAAAAATATTATTCAATTAAAAAATTTAAGATCACAAGTTATTAATGATTTTGAAAATAAATTATCAATTGAATATATTAGAAATTTTGAACAAATTTTACCTATTCCTACTTCTGAATCATACTCTATATCATGTAAAATATTAATGTGTTTTATTACTTTTTATAATAAAATTAATGATATATCTGATGATAGTAATGATTTTAATTTATTAACTAATAAAATTCGTTTATCCATTGAATATATAGTTAGAAAAAATATTTATATTGAAAATCAATCTACAAGAGATGGGGATTGTATTTGGTTTTTATGGAATATTATATTACAATTATCACAATCACCTTTTATTAATATTTTATATAAACTATTTATATTTGAATGGAAATCTAATTGTAAAAAAAAAAGATTAGGATTACTATATGGTAGTGTATTTTTAATAAAATATAAAGATATTAATTGGACTGATACAGATTTAGAAAATTTTGATAAAATTAAAAATTTAAGTAAAAATTTTATGATTAATATTAAAGAAAAATATCCTAAAACTGTTAAAAAAAATAAAGTTACATATTCTAATATTAATATATGGGATAATTATATTCCAATTAATAAAAATTAATTTCTATTTTTTAGATATATCTAATTTAAAATATTTACTATCTAATTTATCACTATATGGCTCATATTTTTTTGATTTTCCATCTTTAATCTTAATATTATAATAAATTGAATTTTTAGTACTTCTTCTGGTTTCTTCGTTATATTTTAAATTATAATTTTTTAAAATTATATCAACTGAATTATGAGATTTAGGTATATTATATTTAGTTCTAATTTCATTTTGTTGTAATATTGGTAATGCTGATAATAATAATTTGATTATTTTATTTCCACCTGACTTCATTGATTTCGCATCTTTGTCACCTTTGTCATCATTACTATTTCTTCTTCTTTTACTTGATGCATCTGATGATGTTGGAAATGAAGCTACTGAATTTTGCGGGCTTAAATTTTGTGGGGACGGTATATCATTTTTTTCTGGAGTTCTTTCTCTTGATTGTACTTCTGATGGAGGTTCTGATGGAGGTTCTGATGCAGGTTCTGATAAATCACTACTTTGTGAACTAATTTCTGAATTATAATTTCCAACTTCCAGAATTGGTGGATCAGAACCAGAAGGTCCTTCCAGTAATACCTGAGGTATATGTTGTGTAGGACCTACATTACCCAACAAAGTACTATCATTATTAAAACCATACTGAATTGCTGCTTGACCAAGCAGTGGATCAATTGGTGATGGAGGATTAGATATTGTTGATGGACTATAATCTCTGACACTATTTCCAAGGTCTTCATTTGTGCCTGCTGAGGATGCAGCGGAAGATGCAGCTAAACTACCAACACCTCCAATATATTTTTTTAATTGATTTTTACTTAAAA
>CERW01138345.1_pt1 | contig 18643 bp, 16 predicted proteins | sample 530751 | NCBI WGS metagenome assembly CERW01 (sample SAMEA2620929, study PRJEB7988) | marine metagenome | biome: marine biome (ENVO:00000447); feature: surface water layer (ENVO:00002042); material: "saline water (ENVO:00002010), including plankton (ENVO:xxxxxxxx)" | depth 5 m | reverse complement strand
ATATAGGAGGTGGTGGAGGTTCAGGAAGTGTTATATTTGGTAAAAATATAATTATACCAAAAAATATAAATTATAATATTTTAGTTGGAAATGGAGGTAATGGTGTAGAAACTCCAGATGGAAATAATGGTGAAAATTCAATAATTTATAATGATAATAATAATTATATAGAATATAATTTTAATAATTTATCAACATCAACAGAATTTGAAAATTTTTTAAATAATAATGGATTTACATATTATTATGATTCAGGATATTATAGATATTCAGGTGAAAATGCATTTGTTCCCGATATAAATTATGGAATAAGTATAATAAAAGCAAGTACATCAAAAGCATATATTCAAAAAATACTTCCAAATTATAATGGAACATTAGAAATTCATTATGGAAATCAACAAAATAAATGGGATGAAAGTATAATATATATAAATAATAATCAAGTTGATTCAACAAAATTAAGATATAAAGTATGGAAAGGTAATTTTAATAAGAATGATATATTAAAATTAGAAGAAAGTAATTTAGGATTATTAATAATTTATAAAATAATAATTTATAAAGAAAATAATAATATAGATTTAATTGAAAGTATTGGTGGTGGTGCAGGTGCTTCATATAATACAACTATAGCAAAAAGTGGTGGAAGTGGAGGTGGTGCTTATATTCATTCAAATGATCCTTATATACATATTGGTCATAAAATAAAGGGTAAAACGGCTGGAATTTTTAATAATGTAAAAATATATGGTAATAATGGTGGAAGAGGTTATTATAATTCAGTAAATTCACAAAGGCATGCAGGTGGTGGTGGTGGTGCTATGGAAAATGGAAAACATGGTTATATAGATTCAAATAATTTAAGAAATAAAAATAATGGTGGAAATGGAATAGATTTATCAAATTATTTTGGTAATAAAGTAGGTGAAGATGGATGTTTTGGTGGTGGTGGTGGAGGTGGTTCTCATACAAATCAAAGTTTTAATAAATCTCCATTAAATTCTCAAGGTGGTTTAGGTGGTGGTGGTTATGGTGGATATAGAACATTAAATACACCGTATCATAATTCATATACAGCTATAGATCCAAATAATGGTTTAGCTCATACTGGTAGCGGTGGAGGTGGTGCTGGATCAAATGATTCTAATTCTACTCAATATATTAAATCAGGATCAGGTGGATCCGGTGTAATTTTAATTAAATATAAAAAATATGATTTTAATAATAAATCATTAACTCTTATTAAAGAAAAAAATATTAATTTTTTTGATATAAAATCATCAATTGGTTATAATACACCTTATTCATATAAATTTAAAAATAGTTATTTTACAACAAATATTGATAATACAAGTTTTTTAAATAATGATTTTATGTTAATGTTTTGGTTTAAATTTAGTTATAATACTTTTACATCTATAACTTTTGATAATGAAATAAATATTAAATTTGAAAGAGATATAGAATTTAATTTAAAAGATGGTAATGTAAAATCAAAATTAACATCACCCGATATATGGTATCATTATACTTTTATTAGAAAAAATAATTATTTATATATTTATATTAATAATATTGATTTATCTATTGAACAACAAATTATTACTGAAACTATTACAACAAATAATTTATTATTATCAATTTTTAAATCAAATAATTCAAAAGAATTATCAATAGCTGATTTTAGAATATATAAAGAATTTGATCAATTTACAATTGAAAGATTAGTAAATATATCAGAAAAGAATTATTTTAGAATAGGTGCAAATCATGTAAGTGATATTAGTCCATCAATATTATATAATTTTAAAATGGATGCAGATAATTCATTATATGTAAATAGTGAATTTGAATATATTCAAAATGAATATATATATACAACTGATTCTCCAGGTTTAACAGGACAAACTGAATATACAATAAATTTTGCTGTAGATACTATTTGTGATATTTTAATAGTAGCTGGTGGTGGTGGTGGTGGAACAGTTGAATATACAAATACTTCAGGAACAGGTGGTGGTGGTGGTGGTGGTGGAGTTATATTTTTACAAAATCAAACTGTATCAAGTGGAACATATATAATAAAAGTAGGTAAAGGAGGTAAAGGTGATGATTTTAATGATAATACGGAAAAAACTGGACAAAATGGTTATAATAGTTCATTTAGTTATTTATATACAGAAGCAATAGGTGGTGGTGGTGGTGGTTCAAGAACTGATCATGATCCAGGTCAATTAAACAGAAATGATAATAATACACAAGGTAAAACAGGAGGTTCTGGTGGAGGTTCATCTCATGGAAATAGTTCAACAATGTCAGGTGGATTGGGAACTATTAGTGACATATTATTAGCTGACCAAACAACTGTTTTAATTACAAATTATAGACAAGGATACAATGCAGGAACAGTTCAATATGAATCACCTTATTCTTCTGGTGGTGGTGGTGCTGGAGGTAATGGTAAAGATTCACATGGAACATATGATGGTGATGGTGGTATAGGAAGATCAGAAGAAAATGGAGTAGATTTTAAAAGATATTTTAATATAGGAAGTGGTATAGGAGAACATTATACAGATAATAAAGTTTATTTTGCAGGTGGTGGTTCAAGTGGATATAGAAATGATGATAGTAATTATAGTAATGGTGGTTTAGGTGGTGGAGGAAGTTCAAGTAATGGAATAAGTCAAAATGGAGTATCAAATACAGGTGGTGGAGGAGGTGGAGCAAGAAGTGGTAATGGTGGAACATTACAAAAAGGTGGTAATGGTGGTTCAGGTATAATAATTATAAAATATAGAAATGAAATTATTAATAATTTAACTTATAATATAATTGAAAATAATATAGAATTTAATTATAATACTATTAGAAATAGTATTGATTTAATAACGGTACCTTCTACATTACAAAAAATACAAGGATTTATTAGTCCAAATGCTTATAATTGGAATAATGATAATGATTATATTAATTTAAATAATCATGAAAATATATTTAAATCATTTTATACTGGTTTTGAAATAAGTATAGTATATTGGAAAAAAATAAATACAATTGTAGAAAGTAATGATTTAAATATAATATCGAATGATAAAACAATTTTAAATGTTAAAACTTTATTAAATGGATTTATTGAAGTTAATTTCAATATTATTGATAATAATAAAAAAATAACAACAAAAACAAGTAAACCTTTTTTAAATAATAAATGGTATTTAATTGTAATTTCAGCAGGATTAAATGATAATCATATTTCATTAAGTATTGGATTATATGATAATACTTATACAGGAAATTTAGAATCATTTATAGGAAGTTCAATAATATATACATTATTAGAAGATGATAATTTTGATTATAATATAAGTAAATCAAATGGTGAATTAAAAATAGGAAATGATTTAATATTAATTGCAGATATAAGAGTATATAATAAATTTATAAATCCAAATGATATATATAAATTAATTTATACAAATGATGAATTATTTATTGAAAAAAATAATTATAAAGTATTAAGATATAATGATACAAATTTAAATAATAGTTGGAATACATCATTATATTTACCTATATATACAGGAACAACAATAAATGATTTAATTTATAATAATAATTATATTATTTATAATAATATTTTTAATGTTAATTTAGATTTTTTTAGTAAATTTTATAAAATAGAATTTACTATTTCATTTTGGAAAAAAGATAATTTTGAAAATAATGTTTCAGATTTTAGTATAGATAATTGTTTAAAATTTATAGCAAATAAAAATATATCTTTACAATTATTTAATAATACAACAAATATAATAATAACAAATAATATAAATTTAGATAAAAATAAATGGTATAATTATATTTTTTCATTAAATTATAATGGTTCAAAATTGATAACAGATATATATATTGGAAATAATTATAAAATTATTAAAAGTATTAATAATATTAATAATAATTTTATACCTTTTTATAATAATATATTACCAAATTATATATCAATAGGTTTAGATAAATATGAAGAAATAAGTTTAATAAATAAATCAATAGGTAATTTTAAAATATTTCCAAGATATATACCAAAATTTATGATTGAAAATATATTACGTGATAATAATGAAGATAATCATATTTTAGAAAATGAGATAACAAATTTAATATTATGGTATAGATTTCAAGATTTTGAAAATGGATTATTTAATAATATTATTAAAGATTCAAATAAAAATAAATATAATATTAATATTCAAAATAATAATTTAATAGAATTTAATATAATATTAAATTCAAATAATTATACATTATCAGGTATTGATGATAATAATAACATTTATACAAATACTATTTCAAATAATAATAATATAAAAATAATAAATGTTAAAAAAGGAAAATTATTAAAATTAAATATACTTACAAATAATACACATCCATTTATAATAGTTAAAAGTGATATAAATCCGGTTAGAATAGGTAATGATAGTATAAAATATGAAAATATAATATATAATGGAATATATAATAATGGATTAACGAATGGTTATATTGAATGGAATACAAATAATAGTAGTTTAGGTAGATATTATGGTATTTGTATAAATCATGAAAACATGTATTTTATAATAGATATAGTGGATATAGTTAATGATAATATAATAATGTTAAATAATAGTAATTATATTTATAAAAATGTTTATCCATTATTAAATACTAATTATTTGGCAACAAAAATATTAAATAAAAATTTTAAAATAGAAACACCTATAATAACTGAAAATTTATCTAAATTTACAATAATGTTAAAAATAAGAATAAATGGTTTAGAAGAATATAATATTTTAAAATTTAATAATTTGATATTTAGTATAAGTCAAAATAATATAAAAATAAATATATCAGAAACTATTAATAATTCTGTTCGTAATATAGGTATAGAATATAATTTAGAATGGCATTCAATAATATTAAATTATAATAATAATATTTCATCAATATTTATAGATGGTTATCATTTAAATAGTTATAAACATTTAAATGATATAAATTTTGAAAATAATAAATTTATATTATTTGATAATAGTTTAAATAATTTTGAAAATTATGAAATAAATATTGAAGATTTTAGATTATATAATTATATTATATCAAATGAAAATATAATAAAATATAGTTTAGGTAATATTAATTAAATTTTAATATTATAACCATAACCATTTTCATTTCGTCTTGATTTACCATAAATAGTATTACCTCGATATAATGGAAAATATTTTTTATTTTGTCCACTACCTAATCTTTCTTCAATTTTGCTTAATCTTGTATTTATATCAGTTATATCAGTATTAATACTATTTATATCAATATTATCAATATCTCTTTTATTTGTATCAATATTTGTTTCATTTGTCTTAATTAATGCAGATAAATCCTCTGAATCTTGATTAAATTTTGAAATAGTTAAATAATTATTTAAATTTGGATTAGTATATTGAGGATGAATATGTTTAGAACTATTTTCTTTTTTAATATAAATATTATTTAAATGTGAATGATTATCGTTAGTATGTTTTTGATTAAATAAAGTATTTGCAATATTTTCAAATGTGTTAGGAAATTGATTAATAGTATTTTGAAGAGTTGTTAATAAATTATTATTATCACTGGAAGACATACCAGATTCAAAAAATGATTCTATAATATATTTATTATAATTAATATATATAATTAAAAATATTATAATTATTAGTATAATTGATAAAATTATTATTTTCATATTTAAATTATTAGTCATATAAAAAATGATTAATAGTATAACTAAATGTTAAATGATATTAATTGTTGTTGAATCATTAGCTAAATCAAAAAAAATTAATAAATTTTTAGAGAATGAAGATGAAAAATATATAGTATGTGGTTCATTTGGACATATAGAAAATTTACCAAAAAATAGATTAGGTGTTGATAAAATAAATTGGATTCCAGAATATGAAATAACAAATAAAAAAATAGCAAATGATATAAAAAACAAATCAAAAGATTGTAAATATGTTTTATTAGCAGGTGATAGTGATTTAGAAGGTGATCAAATATGTAAATCAATATCTGATTTAATTGATAAAAATATTCCAAGATATAGAATTATTTTTCATGAAATTACAAAAAATGCTATTTTAAAAGCAATAAATGATAAACATGATTTAAATTTAGATAGGGTTAAAGCTCAAAATACACGTAGAATGTTAGATAGAATAGTAGGTTATGGATTATCTCCAACATTATGGAATCATTTTAATATTAATACTTTATCTGCGGGTAGAGTTCAATCTTGTTTATTATCAATTATTATTAATAAATCTCAAGAAGTTTATAATCCAATTGAAAAAATCAATTATTCAATAAAAGCTGATTTTAAAGATGAATTAATAAATACAAATTATATTAATAAAAAATTATATGATTTATCGAATGATAAAATATTAAATAAAATTGATATTTTATCAGAATATAAAATTGAATATAAAATAAAAGATTCAATTCAAAATCCAGCTCCTCCATATACTACATCACAAATACAAATTGATATTGCAAATTTATTTAATATTAATTCAAAAAAAACAATGGATATTCTTCAAAAATTATATGAAAGTTCATATATAACTTATCATAGAACAAATTCAACATGTGTATCTTTTTTATTTAAAAATCTGTGTAATAAATATATAATTGAAAATTATGGTGATATTTATTCAAAACCAAGATCATATGGTATATCTGAAAAAAATCCACATGAAGCAATAAGAGTAGTAGATATTAAAAGGGTTAATATAGATAAAGATGATTTATCAAATAAAATATATAATTTAATATGGAAACGATCAATTAAATCACAAATGTCATCAGCTATTTATGATCAATATGATATATTAATTCATAATGATATAGATTATTTTGAAACTATAAAAAAAAAATTAAAATTTATAGGTTTTTTAATTATTGATAATAAAGAAATTGATAAAACAATATTTAATATTCCAAAAATTACTAAAATATTAAAAATTAAAACTAATTTAACAATTGATAAATTAACTTTATATAATGATAGTACTATAATTAAAATTATGCAAGATATTAATATAGGAACCCCTGCTACATATGCAAGTACTATAACTAATCTTTTTGATAAAGGATATATTGAATATACTACTAATCCATCTAAACAAATTAATCTTATTGAATATTATAAAAATGCTAATAATCCTGATATTATTTCAAAAAAAAATGTTATATTAGATTTGTATACCAAGGGTAATAATAAAATGATACATAATACTGATATTGGTAATAATGTTATTCAATATTTAAATACTATAAGTCCATATATATTAAATAAAGAAACTACTCAAAAAATTGAAGAAAAATTAGAATTAATTTCAAATGGACAATATAACAATAAAGAATTATTAAATGAATTTAATTTTGAATTAAATAAATCTATAGAAAAATCTAATCAGATTAAACCTATTAATAATATTAATAGAATTATTAATACTAAATATGGTAAAAGTATTTTAACTACTGATAAAAAATATATTAATATTGAAGGATATTTAAAACAATTTAATAAAAAAGATATAACTGAAAAAGAAATTGATTTTTTAATTAATTTACCAATACAATGTAATGAACAAAATATAATTAATGGTAAATTTGGACTTTATTTACAATTAACGAATGAATTATCTCATAAAAAAATATCACAATATGATTTTAATATATTTATTGAATTTATTTCTGATAAAAAACTTAATTATGATATATTATTTAAAAATAGTAATAAAGTTATAGATACTAAATATGGTAAATGTATTTTAACAATAGATAAAAAATTTATTAATATTGATGGTTATTTAAATCAATTTAATAAAAAAGAAATTACAAAAAAAGAAATTGATTTTTTAATTAAATTACCATTTTTGTATAATAATAATTATATTTATAATGGTAAATATGGACTTTATTTTAAATCAAAAGATAATTTAACTAATATTAAAATTGATAAAAATGAATTAAAAAATATTATTTCAATTTATTGTAATTAATACTTTATCAATATTATCTAATGTTTTTTTTAAAATTTTTTTATTATTATAATATATTTTTTGTTTTATTTTTTTATTTAATAAAGGTTCTTCTTCTTCATCATCATCACTATCTTCTAATAAATTTATATAATTTTCAAAATTTATTCTATTACATTTTTCACAAAAATAACCTAATATTTCAATATTATAAAATGAAATAGTTTGAATTTTTGAATTAATTGGTTTATTATTAAAACATTCACCTGCGCATATTTCTTTATTTTTCCATTTTATTAATATTTTTTTATCTGTATTAATAAAATTATTTATTAAATTTTCAAACATTTATAAGATATTATTAATATATAATATATTTTTATATATTATAATATTTCTTCATCAATAATATTTTTTCTTGGTGTTTTTTTAATATTATCTGGTTTAAATATCATTTTATCTTTAAGTTCGTTAGTAATTATAAATTCATTACTTTTTTTAACTATTTTTATTTTTTCGTCTTTTCTATTTTTGCAACATTCAAATAATTTATCTAAATTCATATTTATTTTTAATATATAAATATAATATAATATATTAAAATTTTTATATAATTATAAAAATAAATTAATTATCTATCTGTAAATCCACTTTTTGTAATTTCAATTATTAAAAGTTCATATAATCTTAATTTTATTTCTTCAATATTTAATTTTTCAAAAGTACCTAAGGTTAAATGATTAAAACATGTACTACTATTTAATTTATAATCTTCATCCGAAATAAAAACTATATATTTATCTTCTTTATATAATATACTTGATCCTGTCCAAAATTTTAATAATAATTCTACAAATTCAATATGATTTATTGGATAAATTTTATTTTCATTTTCTTTTTTTTCTTTTTCACTATCTATAAAATTTTGAGGAAATTCAACATTATTAAGTAAAATTTCTTTAAATGCTTCTATTTGTATTGGTAATTGTTCTTCATCTTTATATTTATTTAATATTTTTGGTATTAATATTTCTCTAATTTTGTCTATTGTTAATTCAGTTAAAAATAACATATTATCTAATTCAATAACACTTATTTTATTTTCAGTAAAATGATTATATAAATTTCTTGAAATTGAATGAAAACCTTTTATAAAACTATTTATAATATCATCATTAAAATAACAACCTTCATGTGCTGTTTTAATCATATATTCATATAAATCTTTTTCTTTTTTAAAATCTTCCATTAATTCTTTATTTAATTTTTCGAATGATGATGTATACAAATATTCAAATGTTTTTAAATTCCTTTTATCAAGAATATAATAAAAATAATATTGATGTTGTAATATTTTATATTTATCTTTTTTAAATGTACTATTATTATATTTTATTAACATTCTAAATAATAATGTTTTTGCTAATTTTATTTTTAAACCTGATTTTGCTTTTAATAAAAAAAATACTATTTGTCCTATAAAATAATAAAAATCTTCTACTGATTTTAAAGAATTACTATTTAATATTTTTTTAGCATTATCTAAAGATAAATGAATATTAGGTATATATACGTCAATATCATTATCTAATTTAATAAAAATGTTTTCTTCAATATTATTAATTTTTGTTGTTAATAAATCTATAAATTCTTTTTGAGGACCACCTAAATCGTGTGCTCTTACATCATCTTCTAAAAAAACAATATTTAATCCGTTTTCAAATGGTTGTTGATGTGTTATTACTTTTAAAAATTTTTTTTTAAATTTTACATCTCTTTCAAATAATTCTTTTAATAAATTATCTCTTATATTAATTGGTAATAATAAATTTTTATTAATTAAGAATTTATCTAATAAATTATCTTTTTTATTTGTTTTTATTTTTTTATTATTTATATATTTTGAACATATTTTAATTAATTTATTTTTTAATTTTTTTAATTCTTCTTTATAAATTGAATTTTTTATTTCCGTTAAATTATTTTTACAAATTTCATCAATTTCTTTTTCATCATAACTTTTTGAACTTTCGGTTGATCTTATTTTTGAAGTGTCACTTCTTGAAGAAGTTTTAGATGAAGTATTACTTCTACGTCTTATACTTCTTTCATATTCAGTTTGAGGACCATGAATTAATGCAGGTGCTGTTTGAGATGGTATATTTACACTAAGATCCATTCTTCTTCGAGGCATTTTAATTATTATATATAAAATTTTTAACATTTTAAATATTAAATGAAAAACAATTATTAAAAAATTTAAATATATTTTTAACAGATTATCTTGTAACAGTAAAATCATATGTATTAAAAATAATCAATTTATAAACAAATATTTTTATAATTTATTTTTAATATATAAATATTATATTTATATATTAAAATATTGAAAAATTTCTATATTATAATGGAAATATCATGTTTATATATTCATAAATATAATTATAAAAATATTATAATAATTTTTTATAAATTTAATGATAATATATTTATTGAAATTTCAGAATATTATATTTATAATAATATAAATTTATATTCTAATAGAATATCTAAATTTAGAAATTTAATTTCAATATTTTATAATTCATTTAATATTCTTAAAAATAAATATAAATTATTATATAATTTTTATATTTTATCTAAAATTTTATCATTTAAATCTATTAATAATAATATTGAAACATTATGTATATATAATTTTGATAATATACTTGAATATTTATCTTATATTCCTTATAATTTTTTTAATATTAAAAAATATTATAAATTTAATGAAAATATAATAGATGTTACACATATTATTAATAATACTAATTTAAATTTAATTATTAAATTAATTATTAATTTTCAAAATAATATATTAAATAATTTAGAATATGAAATAATAGATATTAATAATAATATTAAATATCAAGATAATTTATTTACAATAATATTAAATTTATATTATATTTATAATTTAAATCATAATATTATTGATATTATTAGTAAATATATATAAAAATAGATTAATTATCTGTAAATCCATGTTCTATACTTTCTATTATCAAAAGTTCATATAATGTTTTTTTTGTTTGTTCTAAATCTAAACCAGTTAAAGGTCCTATTGTTAACTGATTAAAACAAGTAGAAGCTGTTAATTGATAATCTTGTAAAGTGGCAAATAATTTATAATTATCTGTTTCATATAATATACTTGATCCTGTCCAATATTTTAATAAAAATTCTACAAATTCAATATGATTTTTTGGATAAATTTTATTTTCATTTCCTTGTTTACTTTTTTCACTATCTATAAATTGTTGAGGAAATTCAACATTATCATTTAAAATTTCTATAAATGCTTTTAATTGGTTTGGTATGTTTAATTGGTTTGTTAATTCTTCTATGTTTAATTGGTTTGTTAATTCTTCTTCACTAAACCTTTTTAATATTTTTGGTATTAATATTTCTCTAATTTTGTCTATTGTTAATTCAGTTAAAAATAACATTTTATTAAGTTCAATAACACTTATTTTATTTTCAATAAAATAATTATATAAATTTTTTGAAATTGAATGAAAACCTGCTATAAAACTTTTAATAATATCACTATTTAAATAAGAACCATCATGTGCTGTTTTAATCATATATTCATATAAATCATTTTCTGTCTTTATATCATCAAATAATTCATTTATTACAGTTAATGAGTTTTCATAATAATATTCTAATGTTGCAAAATTATTTGAATCAAGAGTATAATGATAATAATATTGATGTTGTAATATTTTATATTTATCTGTATGAAATGTTCTATCATCATATTTTGTTACCATTCTAAATAATAATGTTCTTGCTAATTTTATTTTTAAACCTGATTTTGCTTTTAATAAAAAAAATACCATTTGTCCTATAAAATAATAAAAATCTTCTAATTTTAGTAAAGAATCATTTAAAATATTTTTAGCATCTTCTAAAGTTAAAAAAATATTAGGCATATATACGTCAATATCACTATCTAATTTAATAAAAATTTTGTTTTCAATATTATTTATTTTTGCTGTTAATAAATCTATAAATTCTCTTTGAGGACCACCTAAATCAATTGCTGTTATAGTATCTTCTAAAAAAATTATTTTTAATCCTTTTTCTACCAAAGAATAACATTGATGTGTTCTTACTTTTAAAAATTTTTTAAAAAAATTTTTATCTTGAGATTTTATAAATAATTCTTTTAATATATTATTTCTATTTGTTATTTCAAGTGTTATATTACCATTAACAGTATAAAAGTTTTTTAATTTGATTTTTTCTTCTTCTTTTTTTTTATCATCAAATACAAGTATATTTTTATTATATTTTGAACAATATTTAATTGATTTATTTAATAATGTTTTTAAATTTTGTTTTTTTGCTTCTTTTCCTAATTTTTGTTGTTCTAATATTTTTTTAAATTTATTAGTACATATTTTATCAATATCATCGTCTTCATCATAAGTTTTTGAATTTGTTATGTTTGATTTTATTTTTGATGATTCTTTTGGTGATGATAATAATAATGATAATGATGATGATGGTTGTGATGCTGGTGGTGATTGTTGTCTTAATTGAAATCTTGATTGTAATCTTGATTGTAATAATAATGGTGACTGTGGTGGTCGTGGTTGTGATGGTGATGATGATTGTCGTCTTGATATTGGTGATGACTGTGGTGGTCTTGATATTGGTGACGATGATTGTCGTCTTGATGATGGTGATGATCGATTTATAATATTTTGTGCAGCTGTATTTAATCTTTCAAAAGTATTTTGATATCGAATTCTAAATAAATTTATATTACTTAAAAAAAGTCTTGCATACCTTATGTGATTATTATTTAATACACTATTAATATCATAATCAAATAATAAATTATATATTTGTGATTGCATATTTTCATCAATATCTTCAGGATTTTCTTGTGATAATGATTGTCGTCTTGATACAGGTGATGATAATGATTGTTGTCTTGATATAGGTGGTGATGATGATTGTCGTCTTGATACAGATGATGATTGTGGTCTTGATATAGGTGATGATAATGATTGTCGTCTTGATATAGGTGATGATGATGATTGTGGTCTTGATATAGGTGATGATGATTGTGGTCTTGATATTGGTCCGACACCTCCATTATTTCTTTTACTTATTTTTTGAATTTTTCTATTTATTCTGTATGGCATTTTATTTATATTTTATATTTTATATTGGATTTCTTGGAGTTTTTTGAATATTATTAATCATATTTTTTTTTATTTCTTCAGTTATTAAATCAGTATTATTATGATATTTAATATCATTTTGTTTTTGTATAATTTTTTTTTCATTCTCTCTTTTACATTTACAAAATTCAAATAATTTATCAAAATCCATTTATGTTTTTTATATAAAAATGATTTTTTAATTTTAAATATATTTAAAATGTTAAATGAAAAACAATTATTAGTTGTTAATTCTGTATTAAAAGGTTTAAATATATTTTTAACAGGTTCTCCAGGAACAGGAAAATCATATGTATTAAAAGAAATAATATCAAAATATAAATTATTAAAAAAAGGAAATATATATATAACTGCAACAACCGGATGTGCTGCTGTAAATATTAATGGTATAACATTACATTCATTATTTGGAATAAAACCTAATATAAATATATATACATATGTTAATAAATTATTAAAAGTTAAATTTAATAATCAAATTTATAAACAAATTTTTTTTATTGATTTTTTAATTATTGATGAAATATCTATGTTAGATGATAAATTATGTGATAATATTAATTATATTTTAAAAAATATTAAAAATAATGATAAACCATTTGGTGGTATTCAAATATTATTTGTTGGAGATTTTTTTCAATTAGCACCTGTTGAAAATAGTTATTGTTTTAATAGTAAATCATGGAAAGAATTAAATCCTTTATTAATAGAATTAACAGAGCCCGTAAGACATAATAATGATATGGCTTTTCAAATAATTTTATCAAAATTAAGATATGGATTAATAAATGAAAAAATTTATAAAATATTAAAATTATTAAAAAAAAATAATTTTGATAATGATGAAATTAAACCTACAATATTATATCCTAATAATATTAATGTTGATAAAATAAATAAAGATAATTTAAATCTATTAATTAATAATAATTATAAATATAAAACTTATTATCCACAATTTTATAATATAAAACCAACTAATAATTTTGATATACAATTAACTGAAAATTCTCAAATTATGGTAACAAGGAATATATCAATTAATGATCAATTAATTAATGGAACACGTGGTGTTGTTATTACATTAAAAGATAATAGTGTTATTATAAAAACACAGAAAGGATTATATGAAATTAATTATTATATTGATTATATCAATAATAATAATAAAAAATTTATTAAATTTATTCCATTAAAATTAGCTTATGCTATTTCTATACATAAAAGTCAAGGAACAACTATTGATAAACTTAAACTTGATATTGGTAATAATATATTTGCAAATGGTCAAGCTTATACTGCATTATCAAGAGCTAAATCTTTAAAAGATATACAAATAATTAATATAAATTATAATTCTTTTAAAACAGATTTAAATATAATTAAATGGTATAATTCACAAGATAATATTTAATTTATTTTTTTTTCTTCAGTATTATCATTATTTTCTTCTTTATCAACATCATCTTCTTCATCATCATCTTCATCTTCATTTTCATCTTCATCTTCATCTTCATCTTCATCTTCATCTTCATTAATATTTTGTGACATTCCTCCAAATAAATCCATAATATTAGGTGGTTTGAATGGTGGTTTATTATTTGATTTTTTAAGTTCTTCTAAAATAAGTAATAATGTATTATCAATACTTTGAAGTAAATCAGTAGCTTCTAATTTTGGCATATTTTAATTAATTAATTAATAATTTCTTTATATAAAATAAATATGAAAACAAAAAAAATAATTTTATTAATAATTTTAATAATATTAATATTAATAATAATATATAATTATAATTTAATATTTAAAGAAGAATATAAAAATTGTCCAAAAAAATGTAATAATAATGATGAATGTGCAATAGGATTAACATGTATAAATAATTGTTGTATTTAATAAAAAATATCATATCTATATATATAAAATATATATATAATAATTAAAATGGATAATAAAAAAGCAAATCTATAAATAAAATAATTATAATTTAAACTAAATAAAGTATCCTTAGGTGATATATTAGCACCCCATGAAGTCATAATAACTAAAATAGGTAAAGCAGAAACAGATACAATACTTAAAATTCTTGAATTAATCATATCATTATATACTGCTTTATTCATAATAGTACTATCAATTTGTTCATATAATTTATAAATGTTATTTATTTTTTTTTCATATTCAATATTATTAAAAAATGATATTGAATCTTTAAATTCAAATAAAATATTATTAAAAATATTTAATAAATAATTACTTTTTTTAAACATATAAAAATTCATATTTTTAATATCATTTCTTAACATTATTAATGTTTTCTCTATTTGTGAAAAATATTCATTATAATTATCTAAATATTTAATATTATCTTTTTCATAAATTATATCATTATTATTTATTGATATTAATACTAATATTTTTGATACTTTAGGTATTCTATATTCTATATTTTTTATTTTAATAATTTCTTCTTTATTTTTTTCAATATAAAAAGGTGGATCATTTAAAATATCATTATCAAAAGAAATAATATAACCTTTTTTGTAGTGTTTATTTATTGTTTCACTACTATATATAAATTTTTTATATCTATCATCTCTAATATTCATTTTATTTTATATAAAGAATATATATTTTATTTCAATATAAAAAGGTATAGATTATTTAAAATAATATAACTTTTTAATAGTGTTTATTTTTTGTTTCACTACTATATATTAATTTTTATTTTTATCATCTCTAATATTCATTTTATTTTACATAAAGAATATATATATTTATAATTTTAAAATGAAAACAGGTATTTTTATATTTTCAAATAAAATAAATAAAAATAATTTAAAATTAACATTATATTTCTTTTTTAAAAATTATAATTCAATATATAAACATAATATATATATATTATATGATGATTTTGATGATAATGATATAATTGAAATTAAATCAAGTATTAGAGATGATTTTAAAAATTTAATTAATTTCAAAAAAATTAATCTTTATATACCTGATAATATTGATAATGATAAATTAAATGAAATTATTAATATTGAATTTGAAGATTGGGAAACTATATATCAAAGAAAATTAAATCATTTTTGGTTATTTGATTTTTGGGAAAAAATAGCAATTGATTTTGATTATATTTTAAAATTAGATGATGATTTATTAATTGAAGAACCAATAAGAGAAGATTTTTTTAATATTATAGATAATAGAGCAAATAATATATTATTTACTATGTTAAAATATAAATGTTCAATAGGTTCATATTCTTTTAAAAATTTATTAGAAACAAATTTTAATAATGATATTGAAAAAGTAAATAATAATTTTAATAAAGAAAATATAAATAATAATTTAAATAATTTTAAAAAATTACATAAATTAGTTTTTAATAAAGAATATAATGAAAATGAATTAGAATTATTTAAACCAATAGTTCCATCTGATTCGTTAATCGTAATGAGAACTTCATTTTTTATTGGAAATAAAATTAAACCATTTTTAGATAGAATTAAATTATTAGGTTATGTTTTTTATTTAAAATGGGATTTTAACCTTATTTTACCACTTTTAGCTATTATGAATAATAATGATAAAATTACAAGATGTATTTTTAAAGTTTCAAAAGAAATTGATAGATATTCAATAAATAATAATAATAAATTAATTACTAATAAATTATCTAATTATACTGAATCTGGATGTATATCTAAAAAATGATATAAAAATTAATAATATTATATTATATTATGTTTGATTTAAATTATTACAAAAAATTAAAAAATAAAAAATATGTTGAAGAACCAAGTGTTGAATTAATTATTATATATGAAGATATAATCTTAAATAAAAAAAAATATAATAATATTGCATTAAAAGAACTTTTTAATTATAGAATTAAAAATCTTGAAAAAATTATAAATGAAAAACAAATTTTAAAATATCCTGCTTTATATTCTGAACATTTAAAAAATAAAATTAATTATAAAAATATTGCTAAAACTGATGATAATTTATATTTAATATTTTTTTGTAAAAAAATAAATAAATTTGAATTAATTACTAATTCAAATGAAACTGAAAATATAAAAAAACATATTGTTGAATTAGCATTAAAAAATGCTAATTTATTATGAAATATTATGTTCAAATTTCATTTTTTTATATGCATACATTTTTTCATAACTATTAACTATAGGTAAATGACCATCTTTATATCCATAATATTTTTCTTTTGATTCAGATTTTCTATAATTTAAAGTTTTTAATGGTAAAATATCAGGTAATATATAAGTTTCTATAATTTTATTATCTGCAATTAAATATATTGTAGGTGGAATTTTATCTCTTCCATTTGGCATATAATAACTATTTGGATATTTAAATTCAATATTAAATGTTACTTCATTTATTTTATAAATATTTGGAGTATTTTCAAATGCTATTTCACTTGATGGAAATGGTTGACCACTACCAGAATAATTCATCATTTTGTCAATTGGATTTGCTGCTATTATTTTTGCATTTTTATATGGAATATTAATTGTTCCTTTTATTAATACTCTATCATTATTAATTGTTATGTTCATTATTTATAATATATAAATATTATAATAAATATATTATTTATATGTTAAAAGCTAATTTTTATTATTATCAAAATATTTATAAAAATAAAATTAATAAAGTTATTAAACTAAATAATATTTTTGATATTCAAAATAATTTTGAATTTGAAGAAATTTTCAATTCTATTTATTATAATAATAATATCAATAAAATACTTAATAATAATAAATTTAATGTTAAATATACAAATAACTTAATTAATAATTTTATTAATTGGTTTGAAAATTATTATATTGGATTTAATTTTTTAACCAAAAATGAATTAATTCATATATTAAAATTTTATAATAGAAATTTTGATTTTAATAATTTTAATATTCAAAAATTAATAAAATATTTAAAAAATATTATTTTACATTTTTTATTTAAATTTACTAAATTTTTAAAATTTTATTATTATGAAATATTATTAAATTAAACCTGCATCACTTGGTGTTAAACAACCACCTGGTAAATTGGTTTTACCTGTATAAGGATGAATCCATGATTTTTCACCTGTTATTTTTTTTATATAATATATTACTCCTTTATCATTAATTTTTATTTTTCTACTTCTATTTTCAAACCATTCACTATCTACAGTTAATGATGGTTGTTCTTCAACCACATCATATAATTTTCTTTTTTTATATCTATATAATTCTGTATCATTACAATATTTAGGTGCAGTTGGGGAATAAGGAA